>JGI24712J26585_10001052_pt1 | contig 23699 bp, 17 predicted proteins | sample BioPla3DNA2_FD_26585 | JGI IMG/M metagenome (IMG submission 26585)
ATAATATTTTACCATATTTCTGAGGATTTTGCCATGCTTTATGGTCGAAAATTATTGATTTTTCAAGGTTCAGACTACTTTTTTATGTGCGAAGTTTGAGTAATTATTTTATAAATCATGCCTCCATGTTATAATAAGAGTGGGCAGGTGATGAGATGAAGATACAAAATCCTCACGATAAATTTTTCAAAGAAACCTTTTCAAAAATAGAAGTGGCAAGGGACTTTATGAATAACTATTTGCCACAAAGTATTATAAGTATTGTTGATTTGAATACGCTTGAGCCTCAGAAAGATAGCTTTATCATGGAAGTGACGAATGGAATATTAAGACCACATTGGGGGAAATGATTAAAGGTTATAAAGTACTTCCGCAAGATGTGAAAAAATATGTTCCTGATTATGAGTATTTGCTTTATGACCTTTCAAGGTATACAAATGAGGAGATAAAGGGAGAGGTACAGCTAAGGATTTTACTTACTATTTTCCGAGATGTATTCACAAAAGATAATAAGGCAATAATAGAAACGGTTCTGAGAGCAGCAGAGCATCTTGGTAAATTAGAGAATCAGCAGACAGGGATTGAATATTTTGAGACTTTTATGAAATATATTTTGAATGCCAGTCGGAAATTAACAAAAGAAGATGTTGAAGATATTATCAAGAAGGTTGAAGCGAGTTATCCAGAAGGGAGTGAAGTTGTGATGACTTTAGCTGAACAGTTTAGAGAAGAAGGCGAATTGAGAGCTGAAACTAAGACTCTTTCCAAAATAGCAATAAGGTTATTAACTAAGAAATTTGGGAAATTGCCAGAAGAAATAAAGAATAAGATATCAAAATTAGATACTGACGTTTTAGAGATTATAATTGATAGTATTTTTGTTTACGAGAAGTTAGACGATGTAAAAAAGTGCCTGTAACCAACCAGATGTAAGGTTTCTGTTGTTTGAGTATTCCAGCCCTTGTCCTCTTTGTATAGAAAAAAAGCAGTGACATTGGCAGGTCTAGAAGACTTTGGTTTTGAGCAACCCATTCCATTGTGTTTTTGTCTTGAGCGAATTTTTGAAGGTTGAAGATTTTATAGAAAATCAAGACATTTACTTAATTATTGGATAAAGATGAATTACTTGACATTGGAATTGATGAATAAGCGAAAGACTAACAAAGGGGTGATTTTGTGCCATCCCACCAAAATAAGAAGTATACCTATGCAGATTACTTAACTTGGCCTGAAAATGAAAGATGGGAGATTATTGACGGAGTACCATATATGCAAGCTGCACCCACATGGCAACATCAAGCTTTATCGGCAGCATTGCTGTCACAATTTTATAACTTTCTTTCAGGGAAATCGTGTCAGGTGTTTGCTGCTCCTTTTGATTTAAGACTACCTGAAGGAAATGAAAAGGATGAAGATACAATTTTTGTTGTGCAGCCCGATATCGTAGTCGTATGTGACAAGAGTGGATTAAAAGGAACAGGATACTACGGAACTCCTACCCTAGTAATAGAAATATCCTCACCTTCCACTACGAAAAACGATAAGATATGGAAATTCGATAAATATGAAAAAGCAGGTGTTAAAGAATACTGGATAGTAGAACCGGAAGGAAAAATAATTTCGGTATTTACCCTGCAAGAAAATAACAGGTACGGAAGGCCAGAGTCTTATACAGAAACGGATAAAGTAAAGGTGACGGTATTCCCTGAACTCATAATTGATTTATCTCCTGTTTTTGCTTCAATAGGATAAGGTGTTTCAAAAAAATTCATTAGTCAATACATATAGTTCCAACCCAATAAAATCAACTTTTTTTGAAACACCCATTGACCAGTTGCTTTTTTTGGAGTTGCCTAAATCATCTCAAGGGTATTGATAGTAGACAATCAATGCCCTTTTCCTATGTGCGTTAATAAAAATTACTGGTATTGACGAATATCAAATGATATAATAAATGACTGATGACTATGGGAATAATAAGATGACTATGACATAGGAATTGCATTTAGGAGTGGGATTAAATTGGACAATTATTCCGAAAAATTAAAGGATGTTAGTGTAGTTCAAAAATTGATGGCCTATATAAAATTACTTAGACCGAAGCAATGGATTAAGAACTTATTTGTAGTTGCCCCATTGATATTTGCTAAACATATATTTGAATACAATTATGTGATCAGGGTACTGGCGGCTTTTGTCTTATTCTGTTGCATTTCTTCTAGTGTCTATGTTTTAAATGACATTATTGATTGTGAGAAGGACAGGCTTCATCCGAAAAAGAAAAATAGACCTATTGCATCGGGTCTTATAAGCAAAATTGAAGGTGCTATAGTGATAGCAATTTTACTGCCGTTGATTTTGTTTGTTTCCTTTTATATGGATATATTCTTTGGAGTTGCTGTTTTGCTTTATTTTTTAAATAACCTGCTTTATTCCTTTAAGATAAAGCATATGGTGATACTTGATGTAATGAGCATTGCGGTGGGATTTTTGCTCAGAGTTATTGGGGGAGCACTTGTTATCAGGGTATATATTTCACCTTGGATTCTTTTATGTACCTTGCTTCTTTCATTGTTTTTGGGTTTTAGCAAGAGGAGAAATGAACTTGTTGTTCTTGCTAATGGAGCTGAAAATCACAGAAAAATACTGGAGGAATATTCTCTTGAATTTATTGATAATATGCTTTCAATTGTTACAGCTTCAACGGTAATGGCATATTCACTATATACATTTTCTACTAACAGCGGAAACTATAACATGATGCTTACCATACCCTTTGTTTTATATGGTATATTCAGATATCAATATATAATTTATAAGAAGAATGAAGGCGGAAGTCCCGAAGAAACAGTTTTGTCAGATATACCCCTTATTGTAAGCATTGTACTTTGGGGTATAGTGAGTGTTGCCATACTGTATTTTGGAAATAGCTAAGTGAGGAGATTTTTGGCATGAAAAGCACGGCAAAAACAGTTGGAATAGTTATGATTATTATGGTGCTTTCAAGGCTTTTATCCTTGGGCAGCGTGATAGTATATACCTCGTTTTTTGGAACGGATAGTATAGAAATAAATATTTACACCTATGCACTACAGTTTCCTAATATAGTCTTTACTGTGTTTGGAACAGCTCTAACCACTGTTGTAATACCTATATTTGCGAGTAATCTAGAGTCAGGAAACAAAAAGCGAGCATACAAATTTGCAGATAATGTTATCAGTTTGGCGACTATTTTTACTTTGATATTGACCTTGATAGGGGTTCTTTTGGCACCGCTTTTGCCACTATTTACAAAGTATAGTGAAAATAAAAACCATTATGACTTTGCAGTAATGGCACTTAGAATAATGTTTCCAATTATGATATTTTATGCTCTAAACTATATCTTTCAAGGGATATTACAGTCAATGGGAAAGTTCAATATGCCTGCCTTTGTGACTATACCGAGTAGTGCAATACAAATTGGATATGTTATTTTTATGGGTAACAAATTCGGAATTAAAGGCTTACTGATTGCAACTTTAATTGCACTTTCAACACAGGCTTTGATACTGATTCCGCCACTATTAACGACAGAGTATAGGTATAGACCCTCTTTTAACTATAAGGATGAAGACATAAGAAAAGCAGTTAAGCTCATAATTCCTATTATTATTGGATCTTCAGCTTATCCCCTCAACCTCTTTTTTAACGTTACAATTGCGGCGAATCTAGGTGATGGTGATAAGGTTACAATACTTACACTTGTACAACAGCTTGTATCCTATGCAGTGTTAGCATTTATATATTCGGTGACGGCAGTGGCTTTTCCGAAGTTTTCAGCCCTTGCTTCAAAAAGTGATATTAGTGAATTCAAAAATAGTGTTCTAAAGGTACTTACATCTATGTTTTACTTTTTACTGCCAGCAACAGCAGGTTTTATTTTGGTGCGGAAAGAACTTTTAAACCTTATCGTGGGCTGGAACAAGTTTACTCCAGAGAATGTAGAGTTTGCTAGTGTACTCCTTTCCCTTTATGCGTTGGGTGTAGTTGGAATGGGAGTAAAAGAGGTGGTTGATAGGGCATTTTATTCACTGAAAGATACAAAAGCTCCAGCAATTATAGGTGTAATTATAATGGTTGTAAATGTTTCGATAAGTCTTTTGCTCTTGCCTTTCATAGATGCTTATGGGATACCTCTTGCCTATTCAGTATCGATATTGACTGGGGCAGCGGTACTTACGTTAATGCTTAGAAAGAAAATAGGAGCTTTTGGGGGTAAAAAACTTGCTAGAGTGATTTTTAAAATAATTCTATCTTGTATTATTATGTCAGCAGTGGTTTTTGCATTGATTTCGGTACTTAGTGGGTTTACATTTAGTGTGACGCTGATTGACAGGGCAATTAAACTTATTGTACCAGCAGGTTTAGGTGCTTTGGTTTATTTTGGTTCTACATACGTGCTAAAGATTGATGAAGCTGTGGACGTTTTTAATAAGCTTAAAGCTAAGGCTTTAAGGCATAATTAACCCACTTGTCTAACGCTGCATTTATTAATCGTTCAGATGTTTGGAGGATTTGAAATGAAAAAGTTGAGATACTATATTTGCTTAATGTTATATTACTCAATTGCACGCCATTTGCCTGGCTCAGATATGATTTACAGTCTGGGGTCAAAGAGGATACGCCGTTTTTTGTGTAAAGGCATATTTAAAAAGACAGGGAAAAATATAAATATTGAGCACGGCACTTTTTTTGGCTCGGGAGCTGATATAGAAATAGGGGATAACTCTGGATTAGGTGTGAACAGTAGAGTTTCAGGACCTCTAAAAATTGGCAATGATGTAATGATAGGTCCGGATGTAATGATATTTACTCAAAACCACAGAAATGACAGGTTGGATATTCCAATGAGGCTTCAAACGGACCCTAAAAGGCAAGTTGTAATTGAGGATGATGTATGGATTGCGGCAAGGGTGATAGTATTGCCAGGGGTTACCATTCACAAAGGTGCTATTGTTGGGGCAGGAGCTGTAGTGACAAAAGATGTGCCTGAATATGCGGTTGTTGGAGGTAATCCGGCTAAAGTAATAAAGTATAGGGATGGTAAAAAAGTATAATTATATCTTATAATAAAGGTGATTATAAAAGCTTTACAATTGATTCTTGTATACTAATTTAATAGTATAGGAATTTGCATTTTGAAAGTCCGCCCGATAGGGCGATAAGTTCATAGTATAGGAATTTGCATTTTGAAAGTTTGCCCGAAGGGTGCTAAGTTCAAGGTATTTAAAACATGAATTATATATTGTTTTTTGACAAAGATTAATTGATTTAGCAATATATAAAGTTTATTTTTCTACTATTTAAATAGAATTAGGAAGGAGGACATATGTTAAAGGTTTTGTATTTGATTAACCATGCAGGCAAGGCAGGTACAGAGAGGTATGTACAAACACTTGTTGAGAAGCTTAATAACGACAAAATCAAAGCGTATTTTGCATATAATGAGAGCGGGTTGCTTGTAGACAGGATGAAAGAACTTGGGGTAGATACCTATAGAATTGAGATGAAAAATCCTTTTGATATAAAAGCTGTTATAGAGCTCAATAAGTTGTGCAGGAAATTGGATATCGATCTAATTCATACCCAGTTTCTAAGAGAGAATTATATAGCTTTGTTATCAAAGGTCTTAAACCCAAAAGTAAAGGTGTTTTACACAAATCACTTTATACTATATAATAACGCTGTATTAAGGATGACCAACAGAATGCTTAACCCGCTGAGATCAACCATCGTTGCTGTATGTAATAAGGGTAAGGATATGATGATTTCAAATGGTGTGGATGGAAAAAAGATAAAGGTTATTTTTAATGGTGTTGATATAAATTACTGGGGCGAAAAGATAGAATCCACGATGAGAAGGGAACTTAATATTGGTGATGAGGAATTTGTATTTTTGTGTGCATCAAGATTTGCCCATGACAAAGGTCATAAATTTCTAATTGATTCTGTTGCCCAGTTAAAGAAATTAACTGATAAAAAGTTCAAATGCGTACTTGCAAATGATGGACCTTTGCTTGAAGACTGTAAAAAGCAAGTCAAGGATTTGGGGCTTGAGAAAGACGTTATCTTTACAGGCTTTAGGAAGGATATCAAAAATTTGATTTATGGCAGTGATCTGTATATAAATTCATCAGAGCACGAGGCCTTAAGTTTTGCTATTATTGAGGTTTTAGCCTGTGGAGTTCCTGTTATTGCCACTGACATGGCAGGAAATGGTGATATTATCAATGAGCAGACTAATTGTGGTGTGCTTGTAGAATATAACAATCCTAATGCCTTAGCACAAGCTATTAGCCGAATTATGGGTGATAAGGAGCTGCAAAGAGTTTTGGGAGATAATGCAAAAAAAGCTGTAAAAGAGAAATTTAACCTTGATAAGGTGGCTTCAGAAACATATAATTTATACAGAGAAAGTTGTAAGGTGATTACAAAAAAATAAAAGGTCAATGGGTGTTTCAAAAAGGTGGATCTTAACTGGTTGGAACTATATATATTGACTAACGAATTTTTTTAAAAACACCTAAAAGGTAAATCAAAAAAATATATGGGAGTGTATAGAAGATGATTATTGACAGTAAGGGGAAGTTTTTTGGAAAGGTAAGTATTATTGATATCATAATAGTTTTAGTTGTAATAGCGGCAATAGCGGGTGTCGGTTACAAGCTGAGACAGTCAAATACCATTACTATAGCAACAAAAACGGACAAAGTCAGGTTGACTTTTTTTAGTGAAGAGTCTACGGAATATGCAGTTAAGGCTGTTAAAGTGGGAGATATTGTAAAGGATTTTGAGCAGGGAACAACTTTTGGAAAAGTAGTTGAAGATATACAAACAGACGAGGCAAAGTCTTTTTTAGAATTTACCGAATATGTTGATGGAGAGTGGGTAGTTGGAAGCAAGCCAGGTTACTGTTCTTACTACATGACGGTGGATGGAGAGGGCGTAATTAATCCCGAGGGTGGAGTTAATTTTGGCGGCGTGAACTATTATGTTGGAAGAACTATCATTATTAGAGTAGGTAATAATGTGTTCACAGGGCGTATTTATAATATCGAAAAAAAGGAGTAATGAATCTTGCTATATAATAGTTTGATATTAAAGCCGATATTCTATATGATAAGAGTTTTTGAGGCCTCCTACAGTGGAAGTTTAACCCAAAGGCTACTTAACTGGATTATGAGTGTGGCAAATAAGCTTAATTTCATATATGAGAACAGTTTAACCCATAAAATTATTGATAAATTGGTCAAAACATTGATATTGCTGATTACAAATAGTGCAATATTCGGTTTTTTCCTAAGACCAGGAAACATAAGCAAGTGGTGGGAAAACAGCCTGGGGTTTAAGATTATTAACACTATACTGACTGTGCCATCAAATATGCTAAAAAAGCTGTATCGTAATAATGAGGCGGTTTTTAGTGAAAGTTTATTTTTTAGATTGTTTTCCATACTACTTCACAGGTTTGAGATTACTATAGCAATTGTGTTGGTCATTACACTTATTGTACCTCACCAAATGTGGTCAAACATTTATAGCACTATTTTTGCGGCAATACTGTTTGTGTTATTGTTCATTTGTACAATTGTCAAAAAGAATTCGTATTTTAACTTTAAAGCACTCGACTTCTCGTTGATTATATTTATGCTTGTCGTAGCACTATCGTGGTTTACTTCAATTGATCGCAGCTTAAGTTTGAGATTTCTGCTAATTAACATGACTTGTTTTATGTTTGTTTTTATAATTGTAAGTTCCATCAACAATGAAAAGTCTCTAGGCAATTTTTTAGAATTGGTTCTTGTGGGAGTGACTGCTATTTCAGTATACGGTCTGTGGCAATATGTTACCGGTTCAGTGCCTTTTGATCCTTCTCTTACTAATGTAACACAAAACGAAGGTATGCCGGGAAGAGTATTTGCAACTATGGCTAACCCCAACAATTTTGCTGAGATATTGGTAATGATGCTGCCCTTCTATGCAGCAGTGGTATTTAACGCTAAGACCTTTGTAAAAAAGTCAGTGTTTACTGTTTTGGCACTTCCGGTTTTGGTGGTATTGTTTTGTACAGGCTCAAGATCTGGATGGATTGCTTTTGGGGTATTTATGTTAGTATACACGTTTCTCAAAAATAAGCGTCTATTGCCGCTTATGCTAGTGTTAGGAATTATGGCAATGCCGTTTCTTCCACAGCATATTTATAGAAGAATACAGACACTATTTAGACTATCAAGTGATTCTTCGGCACAATATAGAGTAAAGATTATCAAGACAGCCTTGCCTATGCTCAAGGAATTTAGTATAACAGGGGTTGGCTTAGGTACAGATGTATTTATGAATGTGGTAGACAATTATAAGCAGTACGTAACAAAAGTGCCAGTTCATACCCATATATTATATATGCAGATATGGGTTGAGATGGGGATTATAGGTATTTTATCTTTCGTTTGGTTTTTATTTAGAACAGTTAAGAGTGCGGTGGCAAATGTATTGGAAAAAACGAATATATATTTTGACAATGTGTTGATAGCTGGAGTTGCATCTTTGCTTGGAATATTATCTATGGCTGCAGTTGAGTATATATGGTATTACCCAAGAGTAATGCTGTTTTTCTGGGTTGACATTGCGATTATTTTATCAGTTTTAAGCATTATAAGAATTAGGAGAAACAAACTTTCGGAAAATTAGGTGGTGTTCTTTAATATGTTTAATCCACTTGAAAAGCTCTTTAAAAAAGGCTTACAGCATAAGGGGAAGTTTGACAGAAAGGTGCTTAAAAAGAACAATATACATTTGCTTATTGTTGATGAAAGATGGAATGGGCTATTTAAGGATACTGAAAAAACAGATAAAATCATACAATGTGAAAAAAAATTGCGGGAACTGCTTAAAGATGAAGCACATTTGATTTCTGAGCAAAAAGAGGTTGCAAAAAGGAAAAAGGTTTGTATGGATACCATAATTAGCCTTACCTCTGAAGTGTTTGAAAAAAATGATGAGCAGGCTAAAGAAAAGATGAATAGCTGTGAAAAGGAAATAAAGTATATTAATAAAAGAATGAAAGAAATAGAAGAAGAGCTTGAGATCATGCCTGACAAGGTTAGGGAAGCTAATCTTGAGCTACTTGAGCATACAGTAAATTCAGTTTATTTTAAAATGCGTGAAAATCAGAAAAGATATAAGGAATTGGAAAAAATAATCAAGGTAACCAGTCAAAAGCTGAAGGAATATACTGAAGAGATGGAGGTTTTATCCCAAGGTGACACCGATGTTTATTCATATTTTCATGATCTTTTAGGCGGTGAAGAAATTGAAAAACTCGATCGAGAATTCTTTGGGGAAACATTTACCACTCTAAGGCATGAGAATAATGCCGATAAAGATAATAAGACAAAATAATGAGGGAGTAAAATGATACTAGTAACACCCGACGAAATGAAGAGAATTGACAAAACTGCCATAGAGGAATTTGGTATTCCGGGTATAGTACTAATGGAAAATGCAGCTTTAGGGGTTGTCCGGGAGATTTGCGAAATTTTAGGAGATATTTCGGGGAAACACCTCGTAGTACTAGCTGGTAAAGGGAATAATGGTGGGGATGCTTTTGCTGTTGCAAGGCACTTGTTTAACATGGGTGCACATGTGAGTGTATATGTGCTAACAAGATTTGCAGATATAAATGCAGATGCAAAAACTAACCTGGATATTCTGTTCAAAATGGGGATGGAAGTAAAGGAAGTTACGAAGGATGAACATATAGACGAAATTAAAGATAGACTAAGATTTACACATATTGTGGTAGACGGTTTACTAGGTACGGGATTAATGGGAGAGGTAAAAGGTGTTATGGCAGGGATAATAGATGCTGTCAATGACTCTTGCGTTCCTGTAGTAGCTGTAGACATCCCTTCAGGAGTAAATGGTGAAACCGGTAAAGTATCAACGGCATGTATAAAAGCTACCTCTACAGTGACTTTTGCATTTCCTAAGTTAGGTCAGCTTGTACATCCGGGTTGTGAATACGTTGGGAAGTTAGAAATAGTAGATATCGGGATACCTAGGGCTGCTGTCCAATCGTTCGAAGTAGAAAACCACTTTATAGATTCTGCTTTTGTATCCCAATTAATGCCCAAAAGATATTCAAACAGCAATAAAGGAAACTATGGCAAAATTCTTGTTGTAGCAGGATCTAGGGGAATGACAGGAGCGGCATGCCTTACTGGAGGTGCAGCATTAAGAACAGGTTCTGGTCTTGTCTACATGACAGCTCCTTTGTCAATTTTGTCTATATATGCAGGGAATCTGCTGGAGGCTCTGACAATACCGCTTGAAGATGAAAATAAAGGTTATATTACAAAGGAATCAGTTAGCGAGATACTAAGTCACCTTGAAGATGTTGATGTTGCAGCAGTTGGTCCAGGGCTATCAGTAGGCGGTGAAACTAAAGATGCGGTATTTAGTATTATAAAAAGCTCAAAAGTACCCATTGTACTTGATGCTGATGGAATAAACCTGTTGGCAAAGGATTTATCTGTTTTAAGAAATCTTAGAACTCAAATGGTTATAACTCCGCATCCTGGAGAGATGGCTAGGTTACTAGGTATTAGTGTAAAGGAAGTGCAATCAGACCGAATAAACATAGCTAGATCTTTTTCAAAAGAGTGGGGAGTAATTACCGTACTCAAAGGTTCAAGAACTATTATTGCTTCACCAGAGGGTGAAATATATATAAATGCAACAGGTAATGCTGGAATGGCCACAGGAGGAAGCGGAGATGTGTTGACAGGAATTATTGCAAGCTTAATAGGTCAAGGAGTAAAACCTTTGGATGCTGCTGTTGCAGGTGTATATATACATGGACTTTGCGGAGATAATGTTGCACAAAGAAATGGCGAACATGGGCTTATAGCCGGAGATTTGGTTCAAGAAATTCCGAATGTAATGCTAGATATAATAAATAGGCGAAAATAATGGGGTATGTCACAGTGGTGAGCAGTTTAGAGGAGAGATTCCGCTGTGACAATCAGAGGAACAGATCGAGGGGTAGCAATGGACTATAAATTTAATAGAGCATGGGCTGAGGTAAATCTTGACAATATAGCTCATAATGTAAAAGAGATAAGAAGAATAACAGACAAAAAGACTGAAATAATGGGAGTTGTAAAAGCTGACGCTTATGGGCATGGAGTAATGGAAGTGGCTAAAACCTTAATTGAGAACGGTGTTACCCGCTTGGCAGTATCAATGCTTGATGAGGCAATTCAGTTAAGGCAAAACGGTATTGATGTCCCCATACTTATACTCAGTTATACAGACCCAAGAAGAGCAGAAGAAATCATTCTGCATGATGTTACTCAGACGGTATTCAGCCATGATTTGGCAGAGGCATTGTCGGAGGCAGCTGTTAGACTTGATAAGAATATAAAGATTCACATAAAGATAGATACGGGAATGACAAGAGTAGGCTTTATGCCCGGTTATAGTGCTGTAAAAAATGTTGTAAGGATAAGCAAATTGCCTAAAATAATCATAGAAGGCTTATTTACCCATTTTGCATCGGCGGATGAGAGTGATAAAAGCTATACTAATATGCAGTTTGAGAGATTCATGAGCATAGTGAGTGAATTGAATCGTATAGGAATTTATATTCCTGTAAAACATGTTTGCAACAGTGCAGGAATTATTGAGTATCCCGAAATGCATCTTAATATGGTTAGACCGGGAATTGTGCTATACGGAATGTATCCCTCGGAAGAAGTCCGCAAGGACAGGATAGATTTAAGACCGGCGATGACGCTAAAAGCAAATATAATCTTAGTAAAAGAAGTTGAAGCAGATAATTGCATAAGTTATGGAAGAATATTCAAAACACAACGTGACAGTAAAATCGCCACTTTGCCTATAGGCTATGCTGATGGCTATACACGCCTTTTGACAACCAAGGGCAGAGTATTAGTAAATGGACAATCGGTACCTATAGTAGGGAAGATATGTATGGATCAGTGTATGATAGATATAACTGATGTTGAGGGCAGTGTTAATGTTGGAGATGAAGCTGTACTTTTTGGAAGTCAAAATGGTAATGAAATAAAAATAGAAGATCTAGCAGACAAAATTGGCACAATTAACTACGAAATAGCCTGTATTATAGGAAAAAGGATACCAAGGGTCTATTGGAAAGATGGAAAACTGTATAATGTATTAAACTACTTGATATAAGGACATTTGCGAAGCAAATGACCTAAAGTCGAAGGGGCTAAATGCCCCAGAGACTTTCATGAAGGACATTTGCGAAGCAAATGACCTAAAGTCGAAGGGCATTTATCTTGTTCATTTTAAACTGACTGAATATAGCAGGAAAAACTTGGTATAAATATATTTTGAATTTTGGAATTTTATATGTATAAGTTTATGCAAAATATTGAAAACTAAGTTTAATATGATGTTAAGTTTAAAAATGATGGAGATGATGCATATGATTTTTAAAATGGCTTTATAGTGTAGAAAAATAATACTTAAATCGGTTGAATAAAAGGAGTATTTAATTCACATGGAATTATTTTCAGACCTTGTAATAGTGCAGTAATTAAATTTTAATTTGACCTGTGCATATGTTAGGATTTATAATTATATATATAAGTATGCAAGGATTATGCTCAAGAACTATAAATTCATGCATTATTCATATCACACGGTAGTGCAATTAAAATCCTTAGAACAGATTGTTCCTTTCGATTTTGTCTCTTTCGTTTCATTCTAGGGGCTAAATCAAACCGATAAGTACATAATTAATTGTACTATAAAGCATAACGTTTTATAATAATTATTGCAAAGTTTACAGGTTAATCATTTTAATTATTTCTTTAAATCTTGTAGACCCAATAAAAGAAGTGGGGGTTTTATTTTGGCTCAGTTAAAAAAGATATTGATAAGTCTTCCCGACAATTTATTAAAAGAGGTCGATTCCATAGTTGCTATGGAGCGAATTAACAGAAGTGAATTCGTGAGGGAGGCTATGAAGCTTTATATACGAGAAAAGAGAAGAATTGAAATGAGGGATAAGATGAAAAAAGGCTACCAGCAGATGGCCGAGATTAATGAGAAGCTGGCTGAAATATGGTTCGAAGCTGACAATGATCAACAGCAAAAATATGAGGAAGGGCTTAGGGAGTTGGAAAAATAGTGGTTATAAAACGTGGAGATATATTTTATGCTGACTTAAGTCCGGTTATTGGTTCGGAACAAGGAGGCATCAGGCCGGTGTTGATAGTGCAGAATGACATAGGTAATAAATACAGTCCTACTGTTATAGCATCTGCAATAACATCGCAGATAAACAAAGCAAAACTGCCTACACATATAGAGTTGAATGCAAAAGACTACGGACTGCCAAAAGATTCCGTAATTCTATTAGAACAAATACGAACTATTGATAAAAGAAGACTTAGAGAGAAAATCGGTCATCTTGATGATGAGCTTATGGAAAAAGTTAATGATGCTCTTACTGTTAGTTTTGGATTGGTGGAGATGTAATTAAGGGGGTACAAAAGATGAAAAGTATAAGAAGGTGGAACAAAAAAATTGCAATTTCTGTTTTGATCATTACTTCGAGTTTGGTGGCAGTACATATTATTCAGGCAGCAACAGCTGAGCCTGGTACAGATGCAGATCCACTAGTTACTAAAAGCTATGTGGATCAAAAGTTTGAATCCTTTTCAGGTATAAAGGACCTTGACAGTAAAATTTCTGCTCTTACTACAAAAAATGAGGAGCTTGCTATTAAGGACGCTGAGCAGACAAAAAAGATTGAAGAATTAACTAAGGCATTAAATGATCTTTATGAGAAAAATGATGAATATAAGATTAAGACAGAAGAACTGGAAACCCGACTTCAAAGCATTGAAACCTACGGAAAATTTGTAGCACTAGAGCTTACTGCGGATCAAAAGCTTATGACAGGAGAAAGCGCAGAAATAATCCTCAGGGGTGGAAAAGCAAAGGCTATTGGAGGAGAAGGCGGAGGTTTGTCGGATATTACTTCCGGAACGGGAGCCGATGTTAATACAGATCAGGATGTGCCTTTAAATCACTTGCTGTTGGTTTCAAGAGATGATGGAAGAGGAATAAAAATTGTAAGCAAAAAGGCTTGGGTGCTTGTTAAGGGTCCATATACTATTGAAGAAAAGTAAAATAAGAATAATATTTTGTAAAAAATTCTGTGGCATTGAGTAAACTCGATGTTGCGGAATTTTTTTTGTATTTGTGTATAATTCATTTCTAGTGTTTGTTTTGTTACATATAAAGTTTTGTAAAGGTCTGCTGAAAATAAAATAGAAGGAGGTCTATTTAGCTAAATGCTATATTGTAAGCGGTAAAAAAAAATAAAAAACTACTGGAGGACAAAATGAAAAATAAAGTATTATCAAAAAGGCTTGTTTCATTATTTTTAGTATTGATTATGATTTGTCAAATTGCACCTATGAATGTTTTTGCAGAAGCACTTAAGGTTATAGAATCAGAAAAATTCAACCCTGCTATAGAGGTAGATCCTGTTTCAAAAAATCAAATGACAGAGGAAGAGATACAAAGTCTTTATGAACAGTATAAAAGTGAAATTCAAAAAGATATAAGCTTACAAAGAACTAAGATTGAAGAATACAAAGATGAAGAAGAAGAAATCAAATCTACTGCAGAAAAGAGTCTTTCCAATGAGCAGAAAGCACTTTTAAAAGACTTGTCTTTAAATTCTGAAGCCAAATCTTTAAATAAAAATGTATTAACTATGAATAGTATAACTGTTCCAGAAGCCCCTCAGGACGTAGACGCAATATTATCCGGCGACAAAGTAATCCTTACATGGACGCCATCAGAAGGAGCTGACGGATACAATATTTATAGAGATGCAACAGCATTTCAGACGTCACAATCGTTATATGATGTTGATCACAATGTGTTGTTGCCTAATGCTAATACAGACTATACAATATATGTAAAAGCGTATGTGCTGGATGAAAATGATCAGGAAGTTGAGTCGACTCAAAGTAATCAGATTGTGGTGGGAAGAGGAACTAAAGATTTTACATCGAGTTTTACACTAAACTGTGACTATGTGTACGAGCGCGTTGAAATTACCGGAGGTACGCTTAATTTAAACGGACATAAGCTTAAAGTATGCGGAGACTTAAGTCAAATTGGGGCTGAGCTGGATGTAAACAACGGAAAACTTATTGCATTTAAAAGTTATACAATGGGAAACTCTGCTGCGTTGAAAATGAATGATGAGTCTGACTATGTATATGTTGGGGGAAACTTTTTCTTTAATACTTCTGTTGTTCACAATTCAAGTTATTTGAATAAAGGTATATTACAGATTGAAGGAAATGATTTTCAGGTAAATGGACCAGATGGTGTGTTTCTTCCGGACGGCGATCATAAGGTTTATCTTACCGGTATTAATACAGAGGTAACAACAAGTGTCGGTTTTGGTGGAAGCGATAATATTTCACAGTTCAACATATTGGCAATCAATAAGCCGTTTTCAAAATATCAATTTCAACCGTTACCACCTGTTCGCACCCTTCCGTGGTATAAACAGCTTATATATCTTGAAGATAAGGACAAGTATATAGGAACTGATGGAGCGTATTCCCCTACAGGGCATTTCGGAAGAAATTATACTGATTTACTAATACCCACAAGGGGTCTGGACATATCAATTGGCAGATCCTATAGTTCTAAAAATACTAGAGAGGGAATGCTTGGATTAGGTTGGACATTCAGCTATGAGGGAAGTATTGAAGCCGAAGCTACAGGGGATATGGCAACATTTTATGCACCGGATGGAAGTACCATGAATTTTTCAATAAGAAGCAGTTCCGGTGGAGATAAAATATATGATGGGATGGATTCACGTGCCGAACTTTATTATTATCAGGCAACAGACAGTTATATATTGGAAATGAGGGACAGAACCCAATATGGATTTGATATGGTAAGCGGGAATTATCGTATGAGCTATATTGAAGATTATTGTGGAAATAGAATTACTATTGAGTTTAATGCAAACGGAAGTATCTATAGAGTAAGAGATCAGGATGGAAGGCAGGTGACGTTAGATTATAGTCCTACACAAATAAATGTAAATGATGCATCTTCGAGAACAATTACATATAATCTTAATTCCGATGGAAAACCATATACTGTTACTGATGCTGAGGGTAGTATATTATATACCTATGAATACGACCAGAACGGATTTTTAAATAGTGTAAAAGTGACTGAGCAACCGGGAGTTTTAAAGCAGGTGGATCTTGCTGTTTATAATGAAATTGGAAGATTGGAAAAATGGACAGATATTAACGGAAAAGTATCAGATTATTATTATGAACCCGGTCAGACAACTATTATATATGCAGTAAATGGTGTTAAAAGAAAGACTGTTGAAAAATTTGATGAATGTTATGCTATAAATGAAATAGTATCTGATGACGGAACAAGCAGTGTTGTAGAATATTTTACTGAAGATATAGGAGATATTTCCGTAAATAAATACAATGAAATTAAAAGTCAAAAAAATAATGATGGAAATGTAACTACCTATGAGAGAGATACTCGAGGAAATACTACTAAAATAACAAACCCTGACGGGTCGTTTAAAAGTTATGGATATTATACTGATAATTCAAGAAAGGACCTTGCTCAGTGGGAGTTGGATGAAAGTAACAATTATACTTATTATGAATACAGTAATGAAAGAACTCTGTTAGCTAAATATGTCTATAGAACACCGGTCGTTACACAGCCATATCCGGCACTCGGGGATTTATCCCAGACAAATTCAATAATTACTACATACACATATAAAGCAGATGGACAAATTGAATCGGTGCTTGAACCAAACCAATATGGCACTACCAACAAGACAATCTACGAATACAATACAAATGGAACTCTTAAAAAGATTACTGATCCCGAAGGAAAGTCCATTTCTTATACATATAATTCCTATGGACTCACCGAAAGTGAAGTCATTACTTTAAGCGGATACTCCACATATATGTCTACCTGGTATGAATACGATAAAAATGGCAGGGTTTTAAGAAAGACCCTTTGCGATAGCAATACAATTGCAACTGCAAATAATAAGAGCATAGAAAGGCTTGTATATGATAATGTTGGAAGATTGATTCAAAAAGTATCACCTAACATATATGATCCATCAGACGACACCCTTGATGCTTCAGGCATGGTAGCCGGACCTTATCAATTGATAAATGTAGGGTACAGATATGAATACAAGGGTGCTACGCAAAATGTTTTGCAAGAAACAGATCCGGAAAACAATGTATATTTGTATGAATACGATGAAAATGGAAATATGATAAACAAAACATTACCGGATTCAAATCTTTTAGGCGGAACCGATTGTACTTCCTACAGATATTCATACGATTGCAGGAATCGCCTTGTGGAAGTATATGGAATGCCTTATGATCAAAGTGAAATAACGCTTGAGTTATATAAATATTCGCAGGAATATGTTTCATCAGGTTGCTTCAATACTTATGTTACTTGCATGAAAAATCTCAATCCGATGGAATGGTCAAGAGAGGTTAAAAAATATAACTATGCAGGGAAAATTCTAGAAGAAGTAAAAGAACCAGGACCAAGTGAGGTAAAGACATCCTATGAATACAATCCCAACGGTACGGTTAAATCTACTAAGGATGGCGAAGGGTATACCACATGGTATTATTATAATACACTGAAAAAACCCGCCCATATCTGGACTCCCTGTGAAGGTTACAATGGTATTACCACAAAATACACATATAAAAGAACTGTATATGACGATTCTGGAAATGTGGTTAATGAGGCTGTAAAAACTGATAAGGTCAACGCAACTGTTTATATGAGCAGCAGAGAAAGTGTTCACTCCAGTGCTCTTACAACAGGATTTTACGTGTCCACAAATACATATTATAAGAATAACAAGCTAAAAACAACTACAGGATTTACCGGGGAAAGGAAGCAGTATTATTATGATGGGGCCAACTTATTAAGTAAATTGGAAGAGTGCAAGGATGAAACCACTACAAACAATAGAATAACGGAATACACAAATAATTATCTCGGTAAGGTGGAGATTGAGAAGCAATATGTCAGAAAGATAGATATATATAACAGCGGAAGTCAGTCAAATGATCCGTATACCATAACAAAGTACTATTCTTATGATAAGAATGGAAATCTAACTACTATAAGCGATCCTATATATTACACACTTAAAATGTTCTATTATGATGATCTGAACAGAGTGTATGGTGAAAGTAACAGTGGATATCAAGGCTACTATACTGAAACTACTTCAAGAATCCTGAATTGGGAAGGGAAACCTCTTGCGGAGACCAATAAGAGAGGATATATTACATTATACAAATATAACTGGAAGGGATTGCTGAGAAAGACAATACAAAGTGTTACACAGTACAATCCAGCAACAGAAAGTTATTCGAGCAAGGGCAGAGTGAGTATGTATTGGTATGACTCTGCAGGAAGATTAATTGCCGATGTTTCGCCGAATAACTATAAAATTTCTATGGAGGGCTTGGAAAATGTTTATGAAGTTCCTGTTTCACTATTCAACAACTATAATTATTACAAGTATGACACATTGGGACGACTTACAAGAAAAGGATACAAAGGACAAAGCAAAGAGTATAATCCTGCAACATCTACATGGTCTACTGTACAAAATGATAACTACAAAGAGTATGCTTACAATAAAAATGGTCAGGTAATAACAGAGGCAGATGAGGAAAGCAATATAACCCACTATAAATATACACCAGAGGGTAAATTACTCAGTGTACTTGATCCAGAAAACAACGATAAAAATCTTACATTTACAGTTAATTATATCTATGACACATTAGGAAGAGTCACACAGGAAAGTTACATAGACTCCTTAAACAGCACTACAGGAAAAATAGTAACTTATGAATATACAACTCAAAGTGTTGGAAGTGTTATTAAGACCTATACCATAACAAAAAGAGTAAACCTTACGGAAAATGGAGGAGTGGTCGAAATAAACAAATATGATCTTTTGGGGAATGTTATAACCCACACCGAATGCAAAGGTGGAGTACCCTACGACTGGGAATATGAGTACAACAACTTCGGGAAAATAGCTCTGTCAAAAGAACCATATAAATCTGGTGGTGTATTAAAGCAGATTCAGAAGAAATATCAGTACAATTCACTGGGTATGTTAGTTTATGTTCAGAATATGATGGATACACCGACAACTACAGGAGATGATGTTTGTGATCTCTATAGCTACAACTTGGTAAGCGGTAATCTGCTTTCTTCCTGCCATCAAAACTATAACGGTACTGATGCAATAACAACATCTGCGAAATATGACAAGAATAGCAATCAACTCACAAGCACTGATGGGAATGGCGTAACAGTAACTTATGATTATGATGAATTAGACAGAAAAGTGTCTGAGTCCGTAATTGTGGATACTGTGGAACGCAAGGATATTATTGACTATGATTTAAATGGAAATATTACAAGAACTGTAGACTGGAGAGGAAACAGCTGGTATTATTCCTACGACTCCATGAACAGGCTGTATGAAAAGGAAGACCCATATAATACAGTGTATGAAAAACTTGAGTATGATGCTAGAAACCTTCAAGTCAGTTCATATGATGCAAATGACAAAAAAACCGAATATACATACGACAAAAACAAAAGGCTGACTTCAACACTGGATCCACTTAGCCACACACAATCCCAGACTTATGATAATTTGGGTAATATAAAGGAAAAAATAGACGGAAGAAACAATCAAATTGTATATAAATATGATATAATGGGAAGGGTTGAGGAAGTCTATGATTCAACGGTATTAAAGTCTAAATATACCTATTACATAGACGGTGCGCTAAAGGAACAAAAGATAGGTAATGCTACAACAAACTATGTAACAACTTATACATATAACCCGTTCGGAATGGTTGAGAGTATAACAGACCCGACGGAAACAGGAGTTCCAACAACTACAGAGACTTATGAGTATTATCCGACAGGAGCAGTCAAATCCAAGGTGGATAGAAATGGAAAAACAACTATATATGAGTACGATTGCCATGACAGAATGCTGAAGCAGACAACAGGAGATTCGAATAATTCAATAACAATAACTATTCCAAACACTACTTCAGACAAAGGCTATGATGGAAACGGCAATCTTAAAAAAGTCATATTAGAAAAGAAAGCTTCAGGGACAGTTGTAAGTACAATAACTACAGAAAGAACCTACGATGATTTAGACAGAGTAGCAACAAAGAAGGAAACTTCTGTAGAAGGAGGAGTGACTACTGTAATTGGACCTGTAGTCTATACTTATGACCTTACTTCCGGAGTATTGGACGGTGAAGTAAAAGAAGTATCGTATTACCCTGGAAGTAATACAGTGACAAAGGTCTATGACTCTGTAGGGAGGTTAAAGAGTGTATCGGACGGACAACAGACAGATTATGAGTATGATGTAAACGGAAGAAGACAAAGCGTTACATATAATGATACATTTAAACAGACTTATACTTATTATGATGATGGATTATTGGATGAACTTACCAATCTGGTGAAAAACTCATCCGGTGTATACGTAGAAAGCGAATACTACAAATACTACTATGATGCAGCCCACAACATGGCAGGGAAAGATGAAGGGATCTCGGGAACAACCAAAACTACGACTTATACATATGACTCAATGAACCGTTTGGAAACTGTAACCGAGCCAACCAAAACTACAGAATATACATTTGATCTTAAAGGAAACAGGGAAACTGTAACGGTTACAGAGGGAAGCGATGTAACATATACCTTGTATGAGTATACCAATAACAACAGGCTGAAATATGAAACAAAAAGAAATGACGGGCCTACAGGTACAATCATACAGAAGAAGCAGTATACTTATGACAACAACGGTAACCAGACTGCAATAACAGACATAACTGGAACGCCAAGCGTAATAACAACAAATACATATACCCTTATAAATCAATTGGAGAATTCCACAACAGCAGGCAATACGATGAAAAATACGTACAATGCTGAAGGGAAAAGGGTATCAAAAGCTTTGAACACAGGTTCACCTACTAGGTATTTCTACGAAGGTAATAAGGCAGTATTTGAGTATGCAAATGGCGGAACAGTAACGGCATTTAATGTTATAGGTGCAAATCTTATATCTAGAAAGATAGGAACAGACAAGGTATACTATTCCTATAACGGACATGGGGATGTAACAGCCCTTTTAGATGCGGCTACAAAGAATAAAAGAGCCCAGTACGCATACGATGCATTTGGGAATGTAACCGATGAAAAGTATTATGACAGCAACGGAAATATAACTACCGACCCTGCAAACACTATAAAAAGTCCTATAAGGTATGGAGAATATCAGTATGACAGTGAGACTGAATACACCGATGCCCAAGGGAATTTTGTTACAGGACTGTATTACCTAAATGCAAGGCATTACGACCCGGGAACTGCAAGGTTTTTAGAGATTGATACCTACACAGGTAATATAGCAGACCCATTAAGTTTAAATCTCTACACTTATTGCAGGAATGAGCCAATAAGGTACACTGACCCTACGGGACATTATACACAGGGAAAAGTTTTTAGTTATGTTGAAGGACAACCGCAGAATTATGATCCGGATGTGTGGGAAATACAAGAAAAATTGATATATCTTGGATTTATGAGTAAAGATGATGTTCCTGCAGGGCAGGAAGGTTATTATGGCCCAAACACGGTACGCGCAGTAAATAAATTTAAAAATAAGTATTTATCTGGTGGAAATAAGGGTGACAACGAGGGAAAATTTGGAGATACAACCTGGCTCTATCTAAAAAGACAAGTTGCTCTAAAGAATCTGGAAGGTATAGCAAAAAATGATTATTTTGCTGTAGAAACGGCAAAGATTTGGAATGAGTTTTATAGTTCTTACGATAAACTGATAGCCAAACCCAAATCATCAAGCAGTACATCCGGTAATACATTTGATTATGGGAAAAGTGTTTCTTCAAATCCGGGGACGAGTAGTATTGATAACATAAAGACAACAGTTTATCTTCCTGTATATATGAATCAAGTTGTGGATGAAATGGGCATTGAAACGGCAATCGAGATATATGACATTCAATTATCAAATGGTGGAGAGATTAATGATAAAGATGCAAAAAGGATAGGGTTGGATTTATACGGAGTTGGATTGCTAGAAGTGCAATACAAGTTAAATACAGTTGGAATGACTTTAGCCGAGTATGATTACATGGAGAGGGAAAAAAACTATCAAGCTGCAACAACTCTCGTGACTATTTCAGCTATAAATGCTACAATAACAAAAGCAAATAACTTACCGAAAGTATCTGAGCCTAATGGCGGGGTTAAATACCCAACAAATAAATCAACTCAGGGAACGCGTAGCACTGTTGACCCTAATAAGTTAAATCATATTTTTGGAAAGAAGGAGCATAATCTTGATACATTCTTATCAAAATTTGGTGGAGACCAAGTGAAAGCTTACAATGCATTAGAAAAAGTGACTCAACAATATGTAAATTCAAATAAAATAACGGGAACTTTTAAGGATATTATTGTAAATGTTAATGGAGTAGATGTAACTGTTAGAGGAACTGTTATTAATGGGCAGGTTAAAATAGGAACAGCATTTATTCCTTAATAGGGGGTTTAGAAATATGGAACATGTGGAATTTGAGAAGATCCTGATGAAAATGCTACTGTCAGGTGATGATGAAGTCCTAAACAAGTTAAGGAAGCAATATGAGGTTGCAAAAATTGAATCAAGAGAATTTTCAGACGCCGGGTTTTATACTTCATTTTTAGTAGAGAATAGAAACGATTTGTGTATAATGAATAAATCATTCCATATTGGTGATGTTGATGGTAATATTGATGGAATCGAAGGTGCAGTCGGTTTTATACTCTATGTCAAAAATGGATATATTACACTGTTGGAAGGTTACACAAATGCAGTTGATACATGGCCTAAATCGTATGACAAAATAGTTCNTTCGTATGATTCGGGTGAAATAAGAAATGTAAAAAAACTAAGAACAAAATGGGTATAATTATTTTATTAATGGTCACACGGTTTCGGCTGGTGTGGCCTTTTTTCTTATCCATGCTTGACAATATGTATTACATAGTGATACAATAAAACCAACAAGAAACACAGGAGGTGCAATAATGTCTACAGAAAAGGATAGTATGTTACGGGTAAGGCTTACAAAAAGGCAGTCGGATGAATTGGATGCCATCATTGATGAACTTCAAGCGCAAATGCCGGAAGCAAGCGTTACCACATCAAGCATAGCAAGATACGCTCTGGAGAAGTATGTGAGCGACCATATCGCGAAGCGTGATGGTACCAGGATTTTTATTGAAATCAGTACAGCAGATGCCGCAGACGAGGATATAAAGAATCTCTACGACCTTCTTTCCAAGTTGTTTGACGAAACAAAGGAGAATTACTCACCAATGGTTCATTACATGGTTGGAGAGATATTAGAGCCAGTGATGATGAAGATGGCAAGCCTCAT
>JGI24712J26585_10001054_pt1 | contig 23675 bp, 23 predicted proteins | sample BioPla3DNA2_FD_26585 | JGI IMG/M metagenome (IMG submission 26585)
AATCAGGCCAAACATCAGCTGAAACATAAATGCCTTGTCCGACCCTTTCCAATCCGTTTTTTTCAGCAAACTTGTAAAATTCATATTTGCTGATACCCTGATCCAGGACTTCTTTTAGCGGAAGCCAGCCATCGTTTTCTTGTAAAAGTTGTTTTAGAACATACTCAGTACCCATAATAATTTCCTTTCGTGCTAATATCATATCTTAAATTAGCACAAAAGTAAATTTATGTTGTTATAATTTATCTGAAACTACTGATAAAAATCCTCGTCATTTTCAAGTTGCATGCTCTTTGGGTTCTTATCCATTTGCATGTTTGCCATGCTTGTCACTTCCCGTATCAGTCATTCTATTCCTTGTTGGCCAACATTGGGGGTTCAGTTCAGGAGGTGGTCTTAGGTGGTCGTGATTTCCACTATCCGAGATTCGTTGCCAGAGTGTTGCCACTCAACTGGCGAGCAGGAGATCATTAATCTTATGAATGATAGCGTTGCGGATCTGGATCAAGGCGGAAGAATTCTTATTCAATTCGGTGTAAAATTCAGCCTTTTCCGTATCTCCTTTAATGGTTCCCTCAAATAAACCATCCATAATGCGGGACAAAAGGCGCTCTTTCACCGCCGCCTCGTATGCGCTGATACTGCTGTTCTGCACGTTCGACTGCAAATCCTTGTCATTGCTCAAATCTGTAATGATGCTACCAATCTCTTCGTCTGCATGCGCGTAGCGGAGATTGAATTTCTCGATGATCTCATCAATTAGAGACATGACCCTGTCCGCGGGAGCAACATCTGTTGCGATTCCGTCAAACGCCTGATCTTCCACATAGAGCGCGAGCGAGAATTCTTCCTGAGACAGCTTCGTTGAGTACTCCACGAGTTCGACGAGCTCGGAGGCATCAATATCAGGTGTGACCTCTCGCTCGTATAGCACATTGAATAGAACATCGAAGACAATAGCCAGCTGTTCCATTTCGGGATTCCACACATTGTAGACTGTGGAGATGTAATAAAACAGCTTTCCGAACTTCTTGAGTTCCAGAGCAAACAGTTTTCTTCTGTTTTCTTCAAGGGAACGATAGTTTCGGGAAATAGCGGCGAGCATCGACGTCAACTCTCCGCTGTTTTCTTCATCAGACGAGATTAGCTTGTAGATTTTTTGCGCATCCGGAAGCGTCACGACGCAGTAATCCAGAATGAGGTCCCGCTTTGTAAAGAGGATATTGGGATCGGTTTCGTTCTCGGTTGGCAGATATAGTTCACCACCGTAATATTCCGAAAAGAACCCCTTTATTATCTCAGGATCATTAACAAAATCCATTACGAAGGTGCGCTTATTCTTGGCCGGGCGGTTCACACGGGAGATGGTCTGCACAGCCTTAACACTACTGTTAAGTTTCTTTTCAATATACATGATGCAGAGCGCGTTTTCGTCAAAGCCTGACTGCAGCTTGTCTGCGACAATAATAATGCGGCAATCATCGTTATTCCGAATGATCGACTTGAGATCGTATGGGACACCGCGCTCGAGGTAATCCCGGTTCATCTGCTCTTCGGTGAACTTTACACCGTCAAGCTCGATCGTCCCTGTGAAGGCGACGCAGGATCGGAAGCCGCAACCGTGCTTCTTCAGGTACTCGTCCACTGCAAGTTTATAGCAGACTGCATGTTTGCGGGATGGTGTAATGATCATGGCTTTTGCTCGACCTTCGAGCCAGTTCAGTCTGCGATCTACGAAATCGCTCATCATGATCTCTGTCTTCGTCCGGATCACTTCATCGGAGGTCGTCACGTAGTTCAATATCGCCACTTGTGCTTTGGCGCTATCATACTCCGTGTCATCTTCTTTTTTCTTTTCGATGCGGTAGAAGTCTCGATACGATGTATAGCAAAGTAGCGGATTGAGGATGAAGCGCTCTTCGATCGCCTGTTTCATCGAATATTTGTCAAAGTACGTTTTCCCGATCTCTGTACGCGTTCCGAAGAGCTCCATTGTTTCCTTCTTAGGTGTCGCGGTAAAGGCAAAGTAGCTGACATTTCGGGTGCTTCGGATTGCCGCGCCGTTACGGATCAATTGATTTTGCCCATCTTCGAGATCTTCATAAATGTCGTCCAGTTCTACAGATTCTTTTAGAGATTTTCCTGTCAGCGTTTCGGAGGCTTTGGAGAGGGATTTGCCTGCAGTAGAGGAATGCGCTTCGTCGATGATAATGGCATAGTTTCGCTCTTCGTTCCGCTTGATCTCGTTCAAAATTGGTCGAAACTTCTGTAGCGTTGTAACAATGATGTATCCGCCGTCGTTCAACTTTTTCAGCAGATCTCGGGAGGTCGTATCAATATGTTGTGCAACACCTTTCTTTCCATCGACATTCATAAGTTCCGCTCCGAGCTGACCGTCAATGACCGTACGGTCACTGATAACGATTACAGTATTGATGTCAGGCTGATTGATCAGCCGCTTTGCCAGCCAAGCGATGGTTTTGGTTTTACCGCTACCAGCGCTGTGCCAGATCAGATATCGCTCGCCTACTCCGTTTTCCTGCACGTCATGTTCACAGCGCAAAACGGCTCGAAGCTGATGATAGCGCGGGAAGATCATTGTGCCCTCATCATCAATGAACATGAACTCCCGGATGATGCGTAGCAGCATGTCCCTCCGGAGGATATATTCCCAGAGGTAGCAGGTGCTGTGTTTTCCATGGACAACGGGGTTCCCCGCACTTTCGTCCTCGGAACCACGGTTGAAGGGCAAAAATCGGGTTTCTTTGCGATCAAGGCGGGTGGTCAAAAACGCAGTGAATTCATCCAGCGTGAAGTAAACGAGGGTGCGGCGATTGAAAGAGAAGATCAACTCATCCGGATTACGTGTCGTCTTGAACTGTTTCGTACCCTCAAAGGCCGCTTTTTGCCCAGCAGTCTGTTTTTTTAGTTCAATCATCACAAGAGGGATACCGTTCAAAAACAACGCGAGATCTACACGGTAGGGATCGGGTTTGTCCTCAAAGCTGAATTCTTTTCGGATCGAAAAGATGTTTTTCTCGTAAAGCTCGATTCCTTTGTGCATAACGCTCATCCCAGACTTAAAATAGGCAAGGCAGAACTTTGTTCCGCTGGCATAATCTTCTACCCACTCGTTTAGGGAAGTCAGTAGCCCGCGGCATTCGATTTTCTGACACAGCAGCTCCACATACCGTTCTCTATACCGGGAACCGTAGGTGTTTTTGAAGCGAGCAAGTTCTTCCGCCTGGGTGGCTTCCAGAAATTGAAACAACTTGCCGACGTCCAAAGCGTGCTTGTAATCGTAATCTGACTTTTCCCCGGGCACATATCCGTGGTCGAGAAAGTAGTCATAGATCTCGTCTCGAAAGGGATTTTCCCAAAGGTCTTTTTCTGCCAAGTTGATCCCTCCTTTACCTGTCGAGGTTTGGTGTCCTCGGATGAGGAAGTAGAATTAAACGGTTTTTACAATCTTATATAATGGAGTTTGTTTTCGATGATCAAATGCATATGCAATACTCAAATTTGGATACTTTACAAAGTCATCCCAAGTGACAACGTAAATATACCCATTATCAATATTGCTCTTTAATATCGGAAATAAATCATTTTTATCATAGTATTCATAAGAACCCCGTTTATCAGGAAGAATAACCGCAAGAACAGCGTTGTTATGGCTTGTACGATCATTGCGCGTTGTTTCTTGCAGAGAATAGGAAATTTCCCAAGGAATCCATTGCGACCTTTGCCGCTTTTCACGTTCTCTCATATTGGGCGAAATCAAGACGATTGTTATCGTACTGTCATATATCTTGTCCTTGAGATGCTCCCAAATGCGATTTTCGCTCCACGACGAGAGATCCTCATTAGTGTTTTCCCCTTTGCAAATATCATCATCGGAGAGAATGCAGTCCCTAATATAATTAACATAGTCGCAAGGCCATGTTGGCTGTGTTGCACTTGGCAAGATCTCTACATCGTAATCTTCGTACTTATAAGAAATGAATACTTTGTGGCCCATCATAATGCTCCCTTCATTTTTAAAACATAGACTGCAATTAAGATACCAATCATAGCGGGATAGAATAACCAGATGCTTGGGGACTTGATGCAATCCACGATTCGAGATTCAGCTGATTTGTTATCTTTGGTGAGTTCCATCGAAAAATCTACCGGGTGCTCATCGGTTCGAACTTTGTTATACAGAAAACGGTATTTCTTTTCCAATTTCAAGTAATAAATATCAAGCAGCGCAAATAGCAATACTGGTAGGAAAGATAGTGCTAGTATGGTTGAGTTAATCTCGCAATAAGTTAGTGTTGATATTCCAGCCACGATTGTTGCCGCAAATCCCTTAATTATGGCAGATACGGTGGACATTCTACTAATAGGCTCCTGAATCATCTGCAAGTACTCTATTTTTCCTTCTTTCATTTTTCTTCCCTCAGTTTTATCCAATCCTCGTTGCGAGGAAACTCTTTAATGCACCAATCGCCTTCAACTTTTCCCAATGAAAACTTGCGGGGTCGGTTCTTTTCATCGAAATACCGTAGCTTGATTTCATCAAAATGGGGAACATCGGTGCGGGACTTGAGCAAGAAGTGGCAGTCGATTCTTTTTATTTCTCCTCCTGCAACTGAAAGAGAATAGCTTCCTCCATTTGCGTAAAAATATACCCCGCGATTTTCTTGATCAACTTTAGTTCCCTGTACCATCGTAGCAATTTCTTTTCCTCCGGAAACAAGCAGCAAGTTTATGTCTCTCAGGATCCGGGTACTATTCGATAGGTTTTGAATCTCGATCCAAATCGGGATATTCAATAATATGCCGTCTGCTCTTTTCTGAAATCCCCACGTGTTAGAACCTGTTAGGCGATCATATACCACCTTGGCATATATTTCGAGCTTTCCCGCTCTATCAAATAGACGTTGTACTACAATGATCCCAATGCTGGACACAAAGCCAATAGCTGCACCGATAAGTGTTGAGAGCCAATCCATGTTACACCTCAATCTTTCCGGTAACCGCCTCATAGATTAGGCTTTGGCGGTACTCTTTTAATTGCAAGATTGTTGTTTCGTTCTGCTCCACAAGTTGATCCAACGAAACACATCTCGAATCCAGTGTCTCAACAATGTGATTCTGTTCATTGAGCGGAGGAAGAGCAACAGGAAAATACAAGAACCAATTCATCTCGATACTCTCAACAGTTGCGCCAATTTTTTGATAGAGCGTAACTATCGTGTCGTTCATGCCTCTCATGTAGTAAAGTAGAAAAGCGGGGTTGACATTTCCCATCAAGTTAAGTGCTCTAAGATCTTGATTTATCGTGACAGGAAGCGTAGAAACAGCGACCGGAAAAGTGTGGCGGAGAATACCGGAACGCACGCAAAAGATCAGTGTTCCTGGTTCAAACAGTGTAAGTCTACACTCATCAACGGCTTTTTGTGTAATGTGATCTTCAGAACCCAAGAGATAGTCCGTTTTCATATCTTTGGACGATACCCACGGGATATTGCCTTCCCAGTAATCCGGATTGTTTTTTGATGGCGTCGAACCGGTTACAGGAGTGCCTAGGCGTTTTAATGCGGCAATTCCCCATCCCTCCGGTATCTCGCCGATCCACTCAACACCACTGTCTTTCATGGGGGCGGTGGGATCAAGTCCTTTAGTGACCGCCTCGTAAATGATGCTCTGCCGCAACTCTTTCAGTAGCGCGTTGGTTTTCTCCTTCGCGGTAATCAGCGCATCAATTTCGGAACACTTGGCATCGAGAAAGGAGGCGATAGCATTCTGCTCACTTATCTCCGGTTTGCAAATATGAAACGCCCTTATGATGCTTTGTCTTATATTTGGCTGTCCTCCCCCAAGAGAAAGGTTTACAAGGTGTTGTCGATTACATAGAAGCCAGTAGAAAACATATTTGACATTTGTATTATTTGGCTCGTTCAATACGCAACAAGCTTGGTTTGTATAGCAGGGAATGCCTAGAATCCCTAGTTTCCCAATCGTAGCACCATACATCGCAACGACTAATGAGCCAGCAGAGTACAGTTTCAAAATGCTATAGTTTTTTACAGCGATATCAGTAATAGTCTTTTCCGTTGACAAGATAGTGCTATCATTCAAATCACCGGTCTGCAACCAATTATGTTCGCCATAATAATATTGCCCGTCGGAACTGGATGGAGTTGTTCCGCTCCCTATAGATTTGAATAGAAAACCAAGTTTTGTGACCTTCCACTCCTGCGGAATCTTTCCAATCCATTCAATCCCGCTATCTTTCATCGATCTCATTTCAACACCGCCTTCAAGGTTTTCTGCAGTTTCTCCTCATTAGCGATGATCTCCTGGAGAATATCCTCGCTCTTTCGGGGCGGAGTGTACTTGTAAAAAAATCGGGTGAAGGGAATTTCGTAGCCGATTTTATCCTTGCTACGGTCGGGGAAGGCGTCCGGCACATAGGGAAGGACCTCGTCCTTGATGTAGGCGTCCACATCCTGTTTGAGCGGAATGATCTCTGTGTCCCTGCGCTTAGAGTCCACCTGCACTACACCGCGCTTGATGACCTTATTTCCCTTTTCGTCATACAGAGGACATTCCATCGTGACCTTGGTATAGCCGAAGTCTTCGGCGTCAAAGATCTTGCTGATTTCGGAGGGGGCAAAAGCGGTATACTCCGCCACGATATCTTTTCGGTTTTTCTCATCAATGAACTTTCGTTTGTTTCCGAGGGATTTCGGTTTCTGATCGTCGTGGAGCGCTGTGGCGTCGATGAGCTGGATCTTGTGGTTTCGTCGGGGATTGGGCTTTTTGGAGAGGATCCAGATGTAGGTATAGATCCCCGTGTTATAAAACATCTGGTCTGGCAGGGCAACGATGGCCTCCAGTAAGTGATTTTCCAACACGTAGCGCCGGATCTCGCTCTCCCCACTTCCGGCGTCTCCTGAAAACAACGGCGAGCCGTTCAAAATAATCGCGATACGCGCGTCATCCTCCGCCTTGGCCAGCAAGTTCTGTAAGAACAACAGCTGCCCATCGCTGACACGGGGCGTGCCAGCCACAAAACGGTTGTTAGGCTGCTTGAGTTCTTTCTCTATGGTGCTCTTTTCCGTTTTCCATTCGACGCCGAAAGGCGGATTGGTGATCAGGAGGTCGAACTTCTCTCCTGCGAAGTGATCTTCCGTCAGCGTGTTGCCCTCACGGATATAGGCGGGATCATCGCCAAGCATTAACATCTCCGCCTGACAGACAGCATAGGCTTCCGGGTTGTTGTCTTGTCCGTAGAGGCGGATGTTCTCGGCACGGATGTTAAAACCCTCAGGGTCGGTTAACAAGCGTTTTGCTGTTGTCAGCATACCGCCAGTGCCGCAGCAACCGTCATAGATTCGGATAATTTTGCCCTCTTTTTTGAGGTTGTCCACATTTTCGCTGAGCATCAGGTCAATGCAGAGTTCAATGACCTCGCGAGGCGTGTAGTGATCACCGGCTTCGGCATTGGCCTTGTAGGTTCGGATGATTTCTTCAAAGATGTAGCCCATAGCCATCGGGCTTGTGGTAGAGGGATGAAAGTCCACCTCGGAAAAAGCTTTTACAACCTCGAACAAAATGCCCTTTTTGATCATGAATTCCACTTCTTCGCGGAATTTCAGGCTTTGCAGAATCCTCTGGATGCTTGGAGAGTAGGCCGAGATAAACTCAAGGAAGTTGGAGTTGAGGTTATCACTATCGCCCACCAGCTGTTCCAGAGACACGCACTTTGCGTTATAGAACGGCACGTTGCACTGGCGCTTGACCATTTCCTCCCGCATGTCGGAAGTCATGCCCTTGACTTTGGATGACGCCTTCAAAATCTTTTCAATGGCAGTATTCTTATCAGCAAGGATACAGTCGAAGCGGCGGATGATCGCCATAGGGATAATGACGTTACCGTACTTTTCCGGGGTGTAAGGACCGCGGGTTTTGTTCGCGATGTTTTTTACAAGATTGACCTTGCTGTTTACGTCAGCCGTCAAAGCCATGTTGTTCATTTCGTTACCTCGCTATCGTAGTCAAACAGCTTCAGCAGTTTGATGTTTTTATAAATATTCTCTCGTCCGACACGGTCTTTGCTCAGCAGTTCTCGGTCAACAAACTGATCCAGATAATCCGCCGCTGTTTGCCTGTGAATACCTAAATCGACAAGATCCGCAATCCGGACATACACCTTCTTAAAGATGACATTTACTGTGTTCTTCAACGGCTCAAGCTGACCTTTCATTGTGATCAGATACTTCTCGTCTGAGTATTGGGCCAAAAGGGAGCAAATACTCTCGACGATCCTCAGTGTATGCTCCGCCGTTTCTTTGAAGGAACGCAACATGAATTCTATGATTGGTTCATATCGCTCCGTTTCTTTGCATGTCTGCAGCAGGTCGTAATATTGGTTTTTGTTCCGGATAATATAAGAGCTCGCGTAAAGGATCGGAGCATTCAGATATCCTTTGTGACAAAGGAATAAAACATTAAGGATGCGTCCTGTTCTGCCGTTTCCATCCCGGAAAGGGTGGATGCTTTCAAACTGATAGTGCGCCAGAGCGATTTTGATCAGCGGATGAAGATCATAAGTGTCATCGTCATAGACAAAATCCAGCATATCGATCAAAAGCTTATACAGCAGATCAACTCCGTGGGGCGGAGTGTAGATGACCTCAACCTTACCAGTTGGTTTGCGGTTTGCAATCTGGGTCAGGTCATTAAAGTTCATAAGGTTTGTTCGGATGCCGGGCTTCTTCTGGTTGACAGGCTCGTTGATCGCCTCAATATCACTCAGTGAAATCAAGCCTTTGTCCATCATGCGGGTATAACCGGTAAACAGTGCATCCTTATAACGGCTCACCTCTTTTGCTTCTGCAGTAAAATCATCAAATACAATGCCGCGATACAGGTCGTCGTTAGTCGTTACGATATTCTCAATGTTGCTGCTTGCCCGTGCTTCCTGAAGGGCGAGTGTGTCTAACAGGATGTTGGGATTTGGAAGCGTCTTGACGGAATAATTCAAGATCTCAATGGCAACACGGGTATCTTCGGCCAACTTGGAAAGACCAGCAGTATCAACGTCTAGCGTTGTAATCAGCGGAAGGTCGTTATAAGGTGTTTGCGGATCAAACATGATCATCTTTCTGAAAATGGGCGGGCAGGTGCTATCCTGCCCGCTGCGGGCGATTACCGTCCGTACGTGCGGGTGTTCTTGTGGCAGGCGATGCACAGGATCTCGCAGTTCGAGAGGGTGTCGCTTCCACCGGAAGCTACCGCAGTTTTGTGGTGTGCTTCCCAGCCGCCAGGTGCATAGTTGTTCCCACGGTCATTCCAGCTCAGCGCCTTGTTGCAGCGGTAGTAACCATGACCGCAGGTGCTACGGTTGCATTCACATCTACCGCCTGAACGCTGCCATGCGGCCGCAATGACGTTGCTCGAAAAGGCCATTTTCAGTACATCCTTTCTCCGGTGGAAATTGACAAAGCACTGCGGAGACACTTACAATAAAACCGTGTGTAATAGCGCCGAGTAAACCACCGGTTTTACCCCAGACCGCCGTCAATGCAAGCTGACGGTGGTTTTGTCTACGACAATATTTTACTGCTATCTATTTTGGGACGCAATAGTATTATGTGTTGAATTTCTTCAAATATTTCGACTTATTCAGTTTTTGTGTTGATAATAACGAGTATTCGGCTAGCGGCTGTTCTAATTAACGGAGTCTTTCCCGACCATGGTGCTGATTGTTCTTTTCATTCCAATAGCCGAGCCGGTTTCTTCTCGTACTCCTAACCAAAGTATTTGTCTGACCTCTTGAAAACATATATAGGTTTTTCAGCCGTTAACAGAAACTTGCTTCATGTTGCGATAGTATTCTCTGCTGTCTTACTTCAATCGCAATCATGTGCTCAATCCAGCGTGTTATACCTTTTTTCAGTATGTCAGTTGGTTCACTTGAAAATCTGACTGCTTGGCAAGAAGTGTCTGGGTAAATGCTTTTTGCCAAAACTGCTGGCTAGAATAGTTGCTCTACCCCGAAGATCGCACAAGTGTTGTTGTATGTCTTTCGATACGCTCGATTCATGTCAGAATGGGAATAATGCTTTCCCTACGAATCCAAGAACATCACTTTCATAGATTTTGTTAAAGTCGCAAAAATCGTACCGAATTAATCTGCGGTAGTACGGATAATCAGTTTTACCGTTTTCGTAGGCGAAAGAATCAACCCATTTTTGAATCTTTGCAAACAGGGAATTGAGGTCTTTTACAAATCGGATGATCGCGCCAGAACTTAGAGTGATCCGCTGATTATCAACCTCATAAGCCAGATCAAAGGAAACTAAACCTTCGCTACTAATTCCGCCAACCAACTTTGCGCCGTGCATCTTGTGTTCAAATTTATTTCGGATGGTTTTCACATCTGACAGAAAGTCAATATGGCACTGTAGAATGTTTTCATACGCTTCCTGCAAGAAAGGGAGGCGATCCGAGAACTCAAGCAACCCATCGCGATGATTGATTCTGTACTTCTCTTTTTTGTTGTCGTAATCATATGGAACGAGCCGTGGAATAGCATGAATCACATTTTTTATGTGCTTTTCATACTGCCCTGAGTTGTCGATTACGCTAAGACCGCAGAGCTTAATCAGATCACGGTTCAACTCATACAATGTTTCAAAATATCCACACAGAGCATTTGCGATTTCAACCGTCATCGGTTAGCCTCTTTTCAACATCTCAAACAGGGGTAGGAGTTCTTCCTGCCAGAAGACGATTCGCTTCCGCTCAGACAGCAGTGGCAGAGGAAGCCATACAGCGTTGAGGGAATTCTGAACTAAATGCTTAATGTCTACTCCCACTCTTCTTATCCGATTGTTTGAGGGGTTCAAAAGGTTCATTTTATGCGGTTTCTACTTCGAGGAGTGATAATAAATCCGTCCTTTTTCGTGCCGTTTTTGGATTTTTTTGCCCAGCCCAGTCCCAGTACCAATTTTTTAAATATATATCGTTACATCTTTACATTTATAGAATTGTATTAATTTTCCTAAAGTGACATCATGTTCTTTGCTCTTTGAAATAATTTGTGTGCAAATAAAGAAATTTTAGCTTGCTATTTTGTTATGGTTCCATCTTTAATATGATAACTGATATCGTGCTTGTGACAGAAATCAATCACTTCTGTAGCTTTTTCATTGAAAAACTCCTTATAATTCACGTAAGATGTAATCGCCTTGCTATAGTTCATCCTACCAAAAACAATGCAATCAACAAAACTGATTTCTTTCAGTAGTTTTTGTAAATCCTGTTTCACAATATTGGGTGTCGGGTATGGCTCGACACTCACCCAAGTTTTACATCCGGCATCGTGAATTGCCCTCAATGAAGCCAATCGCTTTTTCCAAGGTGCAGATCTCGGTTCCATTCGTTTTCTAAAGGCCTCATTTGTGGAAATCAATGTGATACCATACTCATTGTCCACTGAAAGTTGTGCCAATTCGATAGGAAGTATTCCTTTAGTTAATACAGAGCATCTAACACCTGCTTCATTTATTTTCTTAATAGCCGCTAAGCTCATATCCTGTACTTCTTTATATTGATACATAAATGGATCGGTAGTAAAACAAAGGTGCAACATTTGTATTTTGCTCTTAAGTTTTGGTAATTCTTTATCAAGAAGTTCTAATGTATTCTCTACAAGTGCCGGTTCACACCAATCTTCATATGATTTTACTTCACCAAAACGCTTTTTCAGCAAATATGCATAGCAAGGGTAAAGGCATCCATGGGAACACCCAAGAACATGATTCATCGTATAGTCACCATACTCAACCTCAGTCTTATATATCAGCGTCTTACGTTGGATGAATTTTTTTATCTTTTTCACCCTATCCACCTCACTGATACTTTCTGATTTTTGTCTTCAGTCATAAATCTTGATTGTTTACCTGACTCAGTTACACAAGGATATCTCAAAATTTCAATATAGCCCCCCTTTTCTGTTTTTTTGAGTATATCTTTCACATGCTTGGTCGAGCAAATAGGGCCATACTCCGTAAAGAATGTAGCGAGGGCATCATACAGCGAAGTCCGGTTTACGCATTTTGAAAAATGCCCAATAGCTTTTTTTTCAATATCATCTCTATCGACAATCTGGTTATCAACATTCTCTTCCCATAAAGTCATCTGACCTCCAGACTGAATTTCCTGTAAAGCTTGCCAACGATTCCAAATATTATCAACCATAAGAAGGCAACCATCTCGGTGATTTGTTGCATGAATCATTCGGTACTTCGGATGTTGTCCTCTTTTAATACGAATAGGCATATTTAACACATAATCATAACTTTCCTTTAACTTATTACAGTATTGCTCTGCAAACTTAGCCTCAGCATCATATCCACTTATCTTTGATTCTTTATAGGACTTGATGATAGACTGCCAATAATCACCTCCAGCGATTTTATTAAGTTCATTGATGGATTTGTCGGAGGCATCCATCTTAGTAGGCTCATACTCAACCAAATCATCAAAAAACACTTTATCATCAAAGGAAGTTCCAAAAGCGTTACATGCTTCTCTAATAAAACCAAATGAATTCATATTAACAAGTAATTCTATAGAATTAAACCGACCCTTTGCAAAATTATCGAAAAATGAAAATTGTAGAGCCTTGATGCCGTAAGGATCAATGTAAAGAAAAACATTGTAACGCTCTTTACCACGCAAAATTGAATTGATATTATCTTCATATTTGCCCGACACAATTTTTACCCATGGATAGTCACTTAGATTATTTCTAAGGTCATCAGCATAGTTCAAATCTATAAAAAATGCCTCAATCTTAGGATTGTCATTTGTTGTTTTTGAAAGACATTCATCGATTATCTCAAGCACAATTAGAGGAGAGCCGTCATTGCCATCCTCAAATTTCCCTTTACCTGCAAAACAATCGACATAGACCAACGGCTTGTAGGTTTGCAGTATTTTATAAACATAGGGTTTAAAATAACATCCTAAAAGCTCATCTTTTACAACAGACCATGCTTTCTTTTCCATAAAAAAGTCATCGTTTTTCTTTGCCATCAACTACCTCGCCTTTTATCAAATAGTTATTTGCTAATTTTTATTCCTAATAACATCTTCATAATCAACATCACAAATATCTTAAAATTATTCAAAACTGTTCCGCAAAGTTTACTCTAGCCTCACAAACAACAAATAGATCATTTTGTCGCTAACAAATACATCTAAAATTGTTCAGAAGTCAATCGCCTTTCCCATGACAGACTTTATATTTTTTTCCACTCCCACACGGACAAGGATCATTCCGACCTATCTTACTTAATTTTTTTATTGTTGTCTTGGGCTTAATCGGTTCTTTTCCTTCCAAGATTAATGAGAATTTTCTTAAATGATATAAGTACTCAGACACCACCAAAATACCCTGAAACATTTTTAAAGCATCATTTTCAAACTCAAGCAGATATTTTGTTTTCCTTTTCGTTCTATCTTTCGGATTAGGTACATAAGTTATCAGCTGCTGTACCGTATCATACTCTACATCATTATGACCGATGGCATTTCTAAGTTGTGAATTTACAACAACACCTAATAAGTCTGTATATGCCTCTTCTTTTAAGCAATATTGATATCTCTTGCCCTTTGTTAAACCGATAAAATCATCCAGGGACAACACGTTCTTTTCAATTGGATTCATCAGATTAAAATCCAATCTATATTTAATATTATTTAATGCAGTAGGAATTATAAGCAAGTTCCCCAGTGTTTCATACACATTTAAATAGAACTGCTTTACAGTATCAAACGTACTTGTTGTTGAACCATCAGACTTATAATCAAACGTATCTTCTCTACAATATTGCATTGACAATGCAGGAATAAGTGCCTGATAAATTTCTATAAATTCTGCATACAGTTTATATATGAGCGACTGTAATTCATACAAGTGATATCCTTCATGAGAGTTTAAATAATCTATAAATTTCTCCATTTGTAAATGATCCATTTTCAGAATATTATTACTTAACGAAAACGGATTTAAGATTTCTTCCTTTAGAGGCAAATAAAAACCAAAAACCTCCATCATATGAACAGCTCTCAAAACTTCAAATTCATCTCTGCATTGAAAATATTCACCGGAAAATTTTTTCTTTATTTCCTGAATTAAATATTCGCTATTATTTTGAAATAAAGTAAAAATACGCTCGTAATCCTTCCACTTATTTTTCGTTTCCTTTAAATGGGACACCGTTTTGCAAAATTTATAAAACCCATCATCATCTTTCATAGAACTCACCATTCGTATAAATGGCGTTATAAATATATTCTCTGCCTCAGCAACACTACACTGTTTCTTTGTTGGAAACTCTCCGGAGCATTCAACTACATAGTCAGCAGTTTCTTGGTCGGAAATGTCTGCGTTATCAAACTCAAACATTAGTCCCGGCTTATCTTGTCCTATTTGTACTCTTCCAAATAATGAAGTTCCACATTCCCCACATGTTACAACAACGGGATGCTCTTTTTGCCATCCAACCTGCAAACGTATTCTGGTTACGCTACCACACACCTGACATTTAATAAAATGATTGAACACCATACAAGGACTACCTTTCGTATTTTTCTAAATTATACCTGTATGCATCTGATATTCCGTTTATAGATTTTATTAGCTTTAAAAGCATGTTTTTCTTGATCTTTTCGTCTTTTATCATCTCTTTTATCTCGCAACCCCACACGATAATCACTTTAATCCCCATATCGTTCAATTCTTTATAGTTTTTCTTATCTCTTTCGGCATTTCCTTCAAGCTTAGCCTTCCAGAAATCGTAGTTTGTTTTCGGAATGGATGACAGTTTACAGCCTTCATGTATATGCCAGAAACATCCGTTTACAAATATTGCCGCTTTGTATTTAGGAATATAAATGTCAGGTCTTCCCGGCAAATCTTTATAATTTATTCTGTATCGGAATCCTTCATGCCATAAAAGCTTCCGTAAATATACTTCAGGTTTTGTGTCTTTATTTTTTACTCTCGACATATTTTCACTTCTGGTCATGGGCTTCTTTTTCTTTGTCATTTGAATCTCACTTGAAGATTAAGTTTTATATAATCCTCTCCGTTTTCTTGGTATACTTCTCCAAATTCGTGTCTTGAAGTAGATGCGGTTTCATATTTGGTATTCTTTAAGAGATATTCTTCAAAGTAATTCCGATTATAAATGTGGTATGCCAGAACATTACCTTCCTTTGTAACTACTATATAACCTCCTGTAGCTTCATCAACGCCGTCCCAAACCGTAGCAGGCTTCATTCCTAATGCTATTGCCGTTAAAAACTTCTTGAATTTATATCTGTAGGCATTTACATTTCCGTAATTCATCGGATTTTCTTTTTCGAGTTTTTCAACCATGTCATCGCAGTTATAGATACTGTCACGGTAAAAGTATAAGAGGGTTTCAGCTATTATTCTGTCCATAGAGCTGTCTATTAACACCAGATTGTCATTAAAAGTCTTATTCTGCATTTTGTGATACTTAAGTTCACCGTTTTCCTGAATAATCTTCTCAATTCTTCCCTTAACATCCGTATGACTTTTCCCACCTGAAACCTTATAAATTTCATTTGTTTCTTTAGCCAAAAATGAATAATTGTGGAGTATTTTAAAGATAAAGTTTGTTGTCCTACCGGCATTTAAGAGAGTAGGGGATGAGCCCAGTTCGGACTTTATCGAAAATCCGACTGTAGGACTGTATCCGGTGTTAATGTCCACGATTTTCATTGTTATATCGCTCTTATCCGTAGCGGGAGCCGACAACTTATAGCAAAGAATTTTGTCCATAAAACCTTGAGTCTTTTCTATACTAAAAGCCGAGCCTTTTGAGTTCTTTATTTCCTCAAGTAAAATTTCGGACTCCTCTTCAAATTCCAACCTCGGAAGTTCTTTAACTTTCATTCCGTTTATGAAGATTTGAACAGTGTCTCCTGTTGAATATTCTTTAATTTCGCCTTTTGTTTCTTCTCTTATTATTTTTATAATAGGAAAATAGATATCTTCCAACTGATTTAAATCACTATCAGCGGCATAGACCTTTCCGTCTGCTAAAAGCCTTAGCAACACATATATTTCAGACCATTCACCTTTGTTTCCGCTTAACATAATTTACCTCCAAGCAACTTGTAGCTGTTCATAATTTCTTAAACTTTTTATATCAACTTTCTTATTCTCAAGATAAACTCTGATTTGCTCGGCAATGGCTTCTATTACCGGAACGGTGACGGAATTGCCGAATTGTTTATATAAGTGCGTGTCCGCAACTACAAGTTTAAAATTATCCGGAAAGCCCTGAAGTCTTGCCCACTCTCTCGGCGTCATTCTTCTTATATACTCTTTATTTACCTCGCCTTTTATATGAGTCACCGGTGTAAAGTCGGTAAGCCTTTTATCTACAATTAAATTTCTTTCTCTACCCATTCCACCGCAAACAATTGCTCCTGCAATCGAATCATGGTCTCTCACTTCATATCCGAAACCGTTGCCCTTTGCCTCGTGTCTTTTTCGGTGTTTTCTTAAAGATTCCAAATACACCGTAGACAAATAATATTTGGAAGATGTTTCTTCATCTTCTATAATGTCCGCAATCACTTTCGTATCATCCGTCTTTTCAGGGAAGTTAAAATTGAAAGGTGCTATATCATCTCTAAATGCGACAATGTATATTCTTTCCCGATTTTGAGGAACTCCGAAATCTTTACTGTTTAGCACTTTGTAAAAAACCGTATATCCCAAATCCGTCAAAATTTCTTTTATAACCTTGAAAGTACGGCCCCTATCGTGATTAACCAAATTCTTTACATTTTCGGCAAATACGACTTTCGGCTGCCGGAATTTAACTATTCTTGCAACATCAAAAAACAAAGTCCCTCTTGCATCTTCAAATCCCTTTTTTTGACCTGCAAGAGAGAAAGCTTGGCACGGAAAACCTGCAAGCAGAATATCATGTTCGGGAATATCCTTCTCATCAATTTTGGTAATGTCACCCATAATCTCTATATCATCATCAAAATTGGCACGATAGGTTTCCTGTGCTTTTTCATCCCACTCGCTTATAAAAACCGTTTCTATTTTGTCTTTAAAAGCCAAGTCAAATCCGAGTCTTATACCGCCAATACCTGCAAATAAATCAATTGATTTATACATCCTGCCGCTCCTTCTCATACTCAATTATGTCTTCTATATTGCAGTCAAGTTTTTCGCAAATTCGTTCTAAAATTTCAAGTCTCACATACTCATTTTTTCCCATCCTTGATATCGTTGAAGGTCCTGTGCCTATCAGTCTTTGTAAATCTCCTTTGTTCATATTTCTATCTATCAGCAATTTCCAAAGCCTGTTATATGAAAAGCCCATTTATTTCTCCTGTTTTTCTATCTCATGGAATAGTTTTTATATATCTTTGATTATACCGGATAGAGTTAAATCTATAAAGGATTATCGGCTCTATAAAACCGGTATCGCCAAAATAATACGACATCGGTTTCAATTAAATTTTATAAGATAATTGTCAAAAAAGATTGTCTTTAGGCATTTTCAATCACTACTGATTTCTTTACTCCTTTTCAAAAGCATAGAATAAATCCGCAGTAGCTGCCTTGATATCTTTTCAATTTCCATTTTCATAAAATCGATGTCATCTCTGTAGATAACGCCGGTAATGTTTGTCGCTCTTGCGATTTGATTTATGTTATTGGTCACATTAGAAAGTTGCCCTTGTAATACACGAAACGGCTCAAGGTCTACAATATAAATTTCTTTTTCAAGAACGCATTTCCTTAAAAAATGAGCCATGGTTCTGCATTCCGCCATCTTCATTTTTTTCTCAAAAATTTCTTTTTCTTCGTCACTCAAATATATTTTAAGTTGATTTTTTCTTCTTCTGTTTTCCATAATCAAAGTCTCCTTTCAATCTTTTTCAGGGGTCTTAGGGTCTCCCTAACAAGCCGAAATTGATGAAGAAAAGAGTAGTCCGAAGACTCTCTGTTTCATCAATTTCTCGCCGATGAGTACTCAGAGGCTGTGCTTGCTATATAAGTAAAGGTAAGTTTTATTAAAATCAGCACAGAATCAATTCCGACCCTAAAAAAACGCTACTCGCTACCTCACTACCTCACGGGTAGCAAAGTAGCAGGTAGCAATAATTTGAACTAATAATCCGGACTATCTTGTTCCTCTTTGCGGATTCGCTCGTAAAATTTCTTTGTCACTCTAACTCTTCCGTCAATAATTCTCTTTACACTTACCGTCGAGGGGATAAGCGTCCAAACACCTCTCATCTCATTTGCCATTAACTCTGAAAAAACTTTCTCATTTGCATCGGGATATCTGTTTGTAAATTCCGCCGAACACAAAATATCCGGCGTGTCGGAACTGTTTTCTTTCCAATGCATAAACTCCAAAAAGTTTTGGACATGACGGTTATCAAGCTTATGTTCCTGTATCACAAGTGCCAAATCTCCAAACAAATGACTCGGTAAAACTTCTTGAAATTCGTCATTCAGATAGGCTTGGTATGCTTCCGCCATTGCTCCCTTAAAATCCCTCTCAACAATTAAAGCATGGTCTTCTTTGCTCAAACTCTTTATCTGAGGAAATTTTTGAGGGTCATACATGGCGGGGATCTGAATATTTTCTTGATTCACTTTCACAGGCAAATATCTTCTTTCTCCGGAGAAATCTCCTAAAAAAGTTGCGTCATTTGTCGTAGCAATTAAAATACAAGTTCTGGGTATATCTCTTGAAGTCCTTTCAAAAGGAAGTCTTACTGTGCTAATCCTCGATGAGATAAATAATTTGGCTTCATCTGCCGACTTTGCATTTCTAAGGGCAACAAACTCTTCCAATTCGACGACAATTTTTCCTGTGAGGTTGCTGACGGCATCTTTTCCCTTGATGCTGTTTAAAGAGCAATACCAAGAGGGATTGACAGCGAGCTTTTCTATGAAACTTGTTTTGCCTATTCCCTGATCGCCTGTTAAAACCATAATCTCATCAAATTTACAACCGGGATTTAATACCCGTTTCACAAGTCCGACCATGAAATGTTTCATAATCCATTTGTTGAGTTCATTATCTTCCGCTCCCAGATACTTCGGAAGCAGTTTTTCTATATAAGAACCGCCGTCATACTTGAGAGACTTAATATATAGTGCCGGAAGATTTACATTTCTTTTATAGGCGATATAGGATATGCATTCCTCTATTCTTTTTCTCACATAGGCTATACCGTATTGTAAGTGTAGCTCCATACCTAAAATATTTGTCAGGCTGTCATTCCATAATCTTAATTCTTGAGACAAACTTTCATCTTCACCCTTTACAGTGCCTAAAAACTTAATGGAATGAGAGCAAGTATCATAAAAGAACTTGCCGCTGATGATTCCTTTCGCCTCTGCATAAATGGGATTGAGAATTAACTTTAGAATATTATTTTGATTACCGATTATCTTGCCTTTTTTATCAAGGTCTACAGGAGCATTTTTAAATTCAGCAAGGCCTGAGTCGTCTATTTTAATCCACGAGTTCATAATGTCTGTTTCGCCTCCTATACTCCCAATGATTGTTTCCTCCAATTTGTATAGCCTTTTCAATACTTTTATCCAAATACCTATCATATGCAGCTGCGTTATTTCTTTTACTCCTATCGTCCGAACGGTTAAGTGCGGATTTAAGAAAAATAGATTTCATAAGCTGCCTATTGCTATGGGTAAAGCTGTTTAGGATAAGAAGTAACGTAAAATCATCTCTGCTCTTATCTCCTGTGGTAGTGAACCCGTAAAAAAGATCTTTTCCTCGCTGATTGAACTTGCACAGCTGATTTATAACCTCATTTTCATCCAAACCCACATTTTGATTTATATATCGGTCTACAACAAAGGTTTGGGATGGTCTTTTCCTTGGCTTAAAGGTATCGTAAATCCCCTGTAGCTCATCTTGTAGATATAAGATATCCATAGAGGCATAAGGTGCTTGCAGGGCGTTTCCGGTCATAGCAATGCATTTGTTACTGTCATAAATTTCCACGCCTTTATTTTGATTGTTAAAGCCCTCTGATATCTCTCCTTTTACAAAAATATGCAGTCCTTTCCCTGACTTAGAAAACTCCATATATGTTCCCTCCAATGCCTTCATGCAAGCCTTGGCGTTAACGGTAAAACTGCCGTCGTTATAACAATTATCTAAGTCAATACAAATAAACGGATCGCTTTTTGTTAAAACAAAAGACAATCCGTCATAACTCTCTCTATATAATCTTTCTACGGCATAGTCGTAACTTGACCAGTTTTCTTTTTGATTCCACCCCTTTGCTCTTAAGGTTTTTGCACTTATAGGTAATTTCTTTACTTTTATTTTTCCGTTTTTATCTGTTGTTTCAATGGTTTTATAGAGTAGCCATTGATTATATTCTTTTAATTCATTCGGTATATTTTTCATTCCTTTCCGTCCTTTCCTTTTCCGGGAAATGAAGCACAACTTTATTAAATAAGTTTGTTGCAACGGAATAGGTAAGTCGTGCTGTCATTTTCCCCCGGCTTCTTCTGAATATTTCCCTTTTTTCAACTCTTCATAAATCTCCAGTATTGTCAGTAAAAGAAAGCTGTCTTCCTCGTCCAGTTTTCCGAACTTCTTAATAGTTTTCGCTAACATGAAGATTTGGATTTCAAGATTATCCTTCAATCTATAGTCTGCTTTAATCTCTATTTTTCTATCAAACAGGCAAGCTATGATATATTCCTGTTTTGTAAGTCCTGATAGCTTAACTAAATCGTCCAGTTTCACGGCTTCTTCTTCCGTCATCCTGAAATTGACAATCTTATTTCTATATCTGGCTTGTTCCTGCCTTTTCTTTTTTAGCTTATTTTTATTCGACGCAATTTTATTTGAAAATATTTTACTCATCGTCTTTAAGAAGCTCCTTCCACTTATCTTTTGCTGTATCTGGACGCAAACTTTCTAAGCTGTTCACCATCTCAAGTTGTTTAGTCGGGAATAAGTGTGCATATCTGAAAGTGATATCAATAGACTCATGTCCGACTCTGTCAGCAATGGCAATCGCCGAAAAGCCTTGTTCAATCAATAGAGAAACGTGAGAATGCCTTAAGTCATGGACTCTTATCCTTTTGACACCCGATATCCTGCATCCTCTATCCATTTCATGGTGCAAAAAGCTCTTTGTAAAATCAAAGATTAAATCGTCATCGCCAATCTTGTAAAAACTGTTCAGATAATCCTTGATTCCTTCCGCTATAAATTCAGGCATCATAACGGTTCTGACACTTTTCTTTGTCTTTGGTGCTGTGATTACATTCTTCCCCTTTAGCCTTTGCAGGGATTCATCGACTCTAATGGTGTTCCTTTCAAAATCGAATTTTCTCGGAGTGAGTGCAAGCAATTCGCCTGTTCTTAAGCCGCACCAATAGAGAATTTCAAAGGCATAGAAAGATTTAGGTTTATCTTTAACCGCCTCAATAAACTGTTCATACTCCTCTTGAGTCCAGAAAAGCATTTCACCGGCTTCCTTTTCGCCGATTGTTCCCACAGCCCTGCACGGATTTGACCTAAGATTATAGTATTTGCAAGCATGATTGAGGATACTGCTTAATTGTGCGTGAATCGTTCTCAAATAGGTCATAGAGTATCCTCTGCCCTTTTCGTCACGTATAGACAGCAGCTCATTATGCCAAGCCATAATGGTTGAATTTTCGATTTCATTCAAACTAAGATTTTTAAAATATGGCATTATTTTTGTTTTTACTATATTTTCCTTGGTCATCCATGTATGCTCACGCAGCTTGTTTTTCAAATCCCGTTTGTAAACTTCAAAGAAATCTTCAAAACTCATTTCTATATTTCCGGCTTGCTGCTCTAAAAAGCTGTTTTCCCATGCCAATGCTTCCTTCTTTGTTTTGAAACCCCTTTTCTTTTTGGTAATCTTCTTCCCTTGCCAGTTATGGTAAGAAAACTTGCAATACCATGTGCCGTTTTTGTTTTCATCTCTGTAAGCTCCCATAATTCACCACCCCTTAGTTCTTCTCGTAACAGTATTTTTCTAAAAAATACGCTCTATTTATTTTTCCTCTTTGGATTTTGTAGCCCATGTCAAGAAGTTCCTTATTGAGTTCATTTATTACTTGATATGCAGTTGTTCTGCCGACTCCGAGAAAGTCTTGAACTTCTTTGGCTGTCATAAAAACATTACTCATTAAATTTCCTCCTTTCGTCAAACTTTTCAAGGTTCTCCGCAGAGGAGCTTTAATTTTCAAACTTGAAAGAGAACATTTCCGTGTCCTCGGTTTTTATTATAAAGGACACAGAAGTGTTCTGTCAATACCTTTTTTTATAAAATATCCAAAAGAGTATATTTCGTTATTCTCCAAGCAAAGAGAACGAAAGTGTTATGTTTTTTCCGAAAACGTGTTAAAATATAGAGAGTGATTCATTAAATTTATAAACTGTAAGGAGATTTGTGATGATATCCTCTGAAAAATTGAGAGAAATCAGAAAGCTGCGAGGAAAGACTCAAAAAGAAGTTGCTATTATGTCCGGTTTAACGCCGACAGCTATAAGAAATTACGAATTGGGCTTGAGATCGCCCGGTGATGAACAGTTGGAAATAATAGCACAGGCTTTGGAATGTAATTCTTCAGCCTTAAGAAACCACGATTTGAAAAATAACTTTGATATCTATCAAATCATTTTTGATTTGGAGGAAAGATTTGAATTCAGACCAATCATTGAAGGCGGTGTTCCTTCACTTTTAGGCGGAAACCCGGAGTTCATCGACTTTTTAATTGAATGGAAAGAAATGAAAGATAAGCATTTTCACGAAGAAATAACCGACGAAGAATTAAGAGATTGGAAATTATCCTATCCCCTAAAGTCAAAGCATTACAAAAGATAGTATCAAAAACAGTATCAAAAAAACCTCAAGTTTAAAAAATCCTTGAGGTTCTTTGCCGCATTAAATCAGCATTTGAAAGCCTACTGACGCTATTCTTTCAATTATTCTTTTCCGACTTTTGTCCCAATTTTGTCCCAATTTCGAAAATCGACGCTTGAAAACCGCATGGTTGAGCCATTTTAAAAATTTTGAGTCTATTCCCACTCTATCGTTGCCGGCGGCTTGCCCGTCAGCTCATACACCACCCGGCTCACATGCGGCACTTCCGTCGTTATACGATTCGTGACGTGTTGCAGGAAGGACCAGGGGAATTCGACGGGGCGGGCGACCATGAAGTCGTCGGTTTTGACGGCGCGGAGGGCGATGGTGTAGTCGTAGGTGCGGACGCCGTCCACGACGCCGACGGACTGGAGACCGGTCATGACGGCGAAATATTGGGAGACGAGGTCGGTGAAGCCGTGCTCGATGATCGCATCGCGGAAGATGGCGTCGGCTTCGCGGAGGATTTCGAGCTTCTCGCGCGTGATGCCGCCGAGGCAGCGGATCGCAAGCCCCGGACCGGGGAACGGCTGACGGTCGACGAGAGCTGCGGGGAGCCCCAAGGCGCGTCCGACGGCGCGGACTTCTTCTTTGAAGAGTACGTCGAGAGGTTCGACGATGCCCACGAAATCGATGTTCTCGGG
>JGI24712J26585_10001056_pt1 | contig 23653 bp, 21 predicted proteins | sample BioPla3DNA2_FD_26585 | JGI IMG/M metagenome (IMG submission 26585)
GGCAGCTCGCTGCCTGGCAAACAAGAAGCAACCATCTGCCTATGAGACCCCTTGGATATCTTTCACCTAACGAGTTCATTAAACAACACAATGTCCAAGATGTTTGACAAACCTACAAAAACAAAAGCTTCGCGCCCTCTGCGATGTAGAAGCACCGTGCATATTGCGAATCTTGTCTTCTCCATCACGAATCTTGGTAAGACTCATCTATATTTATACTATTACAAAATCCATCTGCGATTAATCTGGCGTCGGCAAACGAAAAACAACCCCGCCGCAAAAAAAGCCAGCGCCCCAAAGGATAACGCGGGTGAAAAGGCGTTCATACCAACAATTGCGCCCTTGAGGATGTCCACCCCATAGGTAAGCGGTAGCAAGTAGGAAAGGGGACGCAAAAAGACCGGCAAACTCGCAATGGGCACAAACAATCCGCAAAGAAACAACATAGGGAAGCGGAAAAAGTTTGACAGGGTCTGCGCTTCAAACACCTGCTCGGCCGATACCGCAATCAGCAGCCCCATAAGCGCCGAGGTAATGGCAATCATCAGTACTGCGGGCAACACGACCGCCCAATGAGCAAAGCTTAAATCAATAAAAAAGCTTGCGAAAACCACCGGCACAAAGGCGTTGAACACACCAAATAGCACGGTCCCCGCCATTTTGGCAAGCACCATGACATTCAGGCTAATGGGCGCCAGCAACAGGCGCTCAAAGGAGCGGCCGCTGCGCTCAAAGGTAATGGTAACGGCCAACATGGAAGTCGTGCCAAACAAAACGCTCATGGCCATAAGTCCGGGCAGCAGCTGCAAAACATTTTTGTCAGGGGAGCGTATCAGCTGCATGAGCGTCCATGAAAGGGGAAAAATAATGCCCCAGCTGATGTTGGGAGGCTTTAGATAGTAGTTCTTGATATCTTTTTTCAGAATATTCCAAAACGCAATCCAGCTTTTCATCGTTTCCCTCCTTTTTCTTTTCTCAGCACGGAGGATTCAATGCCCGTCAGCTTGACAAATACATCCTCCAAGGATGGGCGCAGTTCCTTTGCCTCGTAAACCTCAATGCCCTTTTCATGAAAAAATTCCATGACGGGCAACAGAACAATGCGCTTGGACGATGCAATGACAACCGAATGTTCTTGCCCTATTGTAACCTTGCTCCCCTTAAAGCGGTTTTGAAGCTCGCCAGTCAAGCTTTGGGCGCTTTTGTCGGTTACAAGGCGCACGGCATACCCGTGGGAAACGCTGTGCATCAATTCGGGAAGGCTGCCTGATGCGACGATTTTTCCCTCTTTAATGAAAGCGATGCGGTCACAAATTCGCTCGGCTTCCTCAATGTAATGGGTGGTGAGGAAAATGGTAGCGCCTTGGCGCTTGAGCTCCACAATCATTTCCCTGATTTGTCGGGAGCTTTCCACATCAATGCCTGTTGTCGGCTCATCCAAGAAAAGAATTTGCGGGGAGTGGATGAGCGCCGCTGCAATGGTCAGCTTGCGGCGCATCCCCTTAGAATAGGCCTTAAAGGGTCGCTTGCCCGCTTCTTTTAACCTGAACCGCTCCAATAGCTGCTGCGCCTTGGATTCTCTTTCTTCCCTTTTCATCCCGTAGAGAGCGGCGCAAAAACAGAGGTTATCAAACCCGTCCATTTCATTGTACAGGTTGCTATCATCGGGCACAATGCCCATAATGGCCTGGGCCTTTTTGGGATACCTTCTAACATCAATGCCGCTAATCGTAATTTCCCCGGCGGTGGGGCGGGCAAGGCCTATCATCATGTTGATGGTAGACGTTTTCCCCGCCCCGTTCGGCCCTAAAAAACCGAAGATTTCGCCTTTTTGAACGTCAAAAGAGATGCCGTCTACGGCAGTAAAGTTGCCGTAAGTCTTTTTGAGGTTGGTAACAGTAACCATTTGCTTTAACTTGTTTCTTCCTGTTTTACTCGGTTCCGTGGCAGAACTCCTTGGTTACTTCATCGCACTGGCCTTTCTTGGGGCAGCCCTGCTTTTCGGTTGCGGGGCAGTCGTTACGCTCCTTGGGCTTACAGGGTACGGGCGATAAAGCGGCGAGCGTTTCAATTTCTGTGGCCAAAGCATTCAGTGCATCACGCTGGACAGCGTAGTGCATGTAGTAGCCCCGCTTTTCGCCGACAAGCAGGCCCGCTTCTCTAAGCGTTTTGAGGTGCTGGGATACGGTGGCCTCCGTTAGGCCCAATTCATTGGCCAGGGCGCGCACGCAGTAGTTGTGTTTGAGTAGCAATTTCAAAATGTTCATCCTGGTTTCATCGGCAATGGCTTTCAGTACAGTTGTCTTATCCATAAGTTCCTCCAAAATCTAATTAGTTATTTACCTAATTAGATTGTATCATGTCTTTTTAATTAAGTCAACGCCTAATTAAATCTTTTCGTCAATCCTTTTCCCCACATTCCATCAAAGCAAAAGGACCGCCGCATTGAAGGCAGTCCATACAAGTAAAATCTAAAATCACTCTTCAAACTGGCTGTTGTAAAGCCGGGCATAGAAACCATCCTTTGCCATAAGCTCCTCATGGTTGCCCGATTCAATAACGCCGCCGTCCTGCAAGACCAAAATGCGGTCGGCGTTTTTAATGGTGCTGAGGCGGTGAGCGATAACAATGCTGGTGCGGCCATGCATCAGGGCGTCCATGGCCCGCTGAATGTCAAGTTCGGTCCTTGTATCTACCGAGCTTGTCGCTTCGTCCAAAATCAGCATGGGACGGTCGGCAATCATAGCGCGGGCGATGGTCATCTGCTGCCTTTGCCCTTCACTTAGGTTCACCCGTTCGTTCAGATACGTATCATAGCCCTGGGGCAGGGTGCGAATGAAGTGGTCAAGCCCCACGGCCTTGCAGGCCCTTTCCATGATTTCATCGCCCGCGTCGGGGCGGGCAAACAGCAGGTTCTCCCTGACCGTGCCTTCAAACAGCCAAGTGTCCTGCAGTACCATGCAAAAGGCCCGGCGCACTTCTTCCCTTGGAACGGAGCGAATATCCACCCCGTTGATGCTGATAGCGCCCGAATCGGCATCGTAAAAGCGTTCAAGCAGGCTGATGATGGTGGTTTTGCCGGCGCCGGTCGGCCCCACAATGGCCGTCTTTTTTCCGGCCTCAGCGGTGGCGGAAAAATCGATGATGACCTGCTCCTCGGAATCGGGGTAGGTAAAGTCCACGTCGCTAAAGACCACCTCGCCGGCCTGTCCATTAAGCCGCTTTTTTAGGTGGCTTTCATCTTCCATCTCGGTTTCGTCCATGGTTTCAAAGATTCTTTCGGCCGCTGCCGCCGCCTGCTGCAGGCTTTGCAAGGCATTGGAGGCCTGGTTTAAGGGGCGGGTAAACCGGCGCACATACATGGTAAAGGCAATAACCGTGCCAAAGGTGATATGGCCCTTGAGCGCCATCACCGAACCTAAGATGGCCACCGCCACAAAGCCCAAGTTACCCACAAAGTTCATGATGGGAAACATTAACCCCGACAAAAACTGAGCGCGGAAAGCCGAGGCGGCAAGGGCGGTATTATGTCTGTCGAAAATTTCTGTCGCTTCCTTTTCGGCCACATTGGCCTTGACGGCGATATGGCCTGCGTACATTTCCTCGATATGGCCGTTGATCAACCCTAAATCCCGCTGCTGAGCGACAAAGTACTTTTGCGAGCGCTTCACAATTTGGCTGACGGCAAAAATGCCCAGACCCCCGCAACCAACTGCCGCAATGGTTAAGGGAATGTTGGTTACAATCATTAAAAACAGGGAACCCGCAAGGCTGGCCGCCGCTGAGCCTATGGTGGTAATGCCCATATCGATGGAGCGGCCCACGGTGTCTACGTCGTTCACCACCCGACTTAAAAGATCGCCTGTTGATGAAACATAGAAAAACTGCATGGGCAGGCGGTTGAACTTATCATTTATTTCGGTGCGCATTTTGCGGGTAATAAACTGGGAAACGGCCGTCATAAGCCAGCCCTCGGCCAGGCTGAACAGCCATACCCCAAGGTAAATAAACACAAGGCTTAAAGCAATTTGTTTGATGGCGCCCATGTTCATCGCAGCTTCGATACCCAACAAAATATGGTCGGCTATTTGTGAAATGAGTTTGGGACTTGCAAGGCTCAAGACGCTTGCTATGATGCTGGCAAATAAAGAACCGAACAGCAGGTAACGGTGAGCGCCTAAGTATCGAAGCAGTCGCTTCCAGGTGCCCTTAAAGTCTTTACTCTTTTCGACAGGCCCTCGCATGCCCCTGCCGCGTGGAGTTCGCTGTCCCTTCAGGTCGCCTACTTTATACTCGTTACGTTTCATCGGGCAAGTTCCTCCTGGGACAGCTGGGACTGGGCAATCGCGCGGTAGACTTCGCTTGTTCGCATCAATTCGTCATGTGTGCCAAGACCGGCCATCCGCCCGTCTTGCAGCACCAAGATTTTATCCGCATGGCGGATGGTACCGATGCGCTGGGCAACCACAATGCGGGTCAGGTGTCCACACTCCTCCTGAAGCATGGAGCGCACACGCCTATCCGTGCGGTAGTCCAAGGCGGAAAAGCTATCGTCTAAAATCAGGATGTCCGCTTCCCTTGCAATCCCCCTTGCGATGGACAGGCGCTGCTTTTGCCCGCCCGACAGGTTGGTGCCGCCGGCGGTGACATAGCCGTCAATGCCGTCTTCAAGCCCGTTTACAAAGTCGCTGGCAGCGGCGATACGCAGGGCAAAATCAAGGTCTTCGTCCATGCGCTTGCCTTCCGCTTCGCCAAGCAGGAGGTTGTCTTTAACGGTCCCTGAAAACAGCACAGCCTTTTGGGCCACATAGGCCACGGTTTTTCGCAAAGCGCCCATGTCCCACTCCCTGACGTCCCGACCGTTCACAAGCACCTTGCCCCGACTCGCGTCGTAAAAACGGGGAATTAGGTTGATAAGCGTTGACTTGCCTGAGCCTGTCGCCCCGATAATGGCAAAGAAGCTACCCTTGTCAATGGTGAAAGAAAGCTCGCACAGCTCAGCCTCCTCGGCATCGGGGTATTGAAAGGTAACATTTTGAAACTCCACGACGCCTTCTTTTCCGGCTACGCCTTCATGTTCGGGGCCCGAATGCAGCTGCGGCTCCACCTGCAATACTTCATTAATGCGCTGAGCTGACACGCTGGCCCTTGGCAGCATAACCACCAAGATAAGCATCATCATGAAAGCCATCATCACCTGCATGGCGTAGCTTGAAAAAACCACCATGTCGGAAAAGAGGCTGATCTTATCTACCTGGGCGGCGGAAACAATCAAAACGGCGCCAACCCAGTATATAGCAAGGAGGAGGAAGTTAAAAATAAGCCCCACCGACGGCCCCATGCTGCTCATCAGGCGGCGGGCAAAGGTGCGGGTATGGTAAATATCCGTATTAATTTCTTCAAACTTTTCTCTTTGGAAATTTTCGGCATTAAAAGCCCGAATATCCCTAACGCCAATAATATTTTCACGGGTTACCCGGTTCACATCGTCCAAAAGCGTCTGCATTTTTTTGAACTTGGGCATGGCAAAGTAAATGGATATTGAGATGAGCGCAATCATCAAGACAACGGCAGCGGCGGTGGAAAAGGTCCACTGGCTGTTCTTATCCGCTATTTTACCCACTGCCCAAATGGCCGTGACGGGCGCCTTGATAATCTGGCGGAAGGCCATGGACAGGACGCCCTGTACCTGCGTAACGTCGTTGGTGGAGCGGGTGATGAGTGAGGCGGTGGAAAACCTGCCCATCTCGGCCATGGTAAAGCGCTGTACACGCCGAAACAGGCGGGAGCGCAGGTTGGAAGAAAAAGAGGCCGAAAGCCTGGCTACCGTAAGGGCAACCAAGACGGCCACGACCATACTGCCCGCGGCAAAGACAAGCATCATGCCGCCGGCCTTGATAATTTCACCAACCGGACTGCCGGGGGTTTTGACCAGGGTGGTTACCACCGCCATATAGTCGGGAATTTTTAAGTCCATCCACACCTGCGCCAAGATAAGCAACACCATGATAAAAACAAGAAGCCACTCTTTTAGGCGCATGTACCTTAACAATCTAAACAACGAAGAATTTCACTCCTTAATACAAGCATGGGATATATTATACCTAAAAAGAGCAGGGATGAAAAGTTTTTGACTGTAAAAGTTGGCGAAATAATTGTTTTTAGAGTTACAAAATGTTCTTGTCGTTGTTATTCAATTGTGTTATTGTAAACACACGAGTTGGAAAAGACTGCCCGCCTTGAAAAGCCACGAAGTTTAGGGCTACAAAAATTACAAAGCATTAGAACTAAAAGGAGCATTTCATGGGAAATATATTGAGCGCCTTGGGAGAAACTTTGCTCCTGATAGCGGTTGTTTGGTGTATTCATTTCGTGTCCCTATTGATACACGAGCTGGGACATGCTTTGGCTCACGTTTTTGCGACAAAAGATAATCGTTGGTACGTTGAAATAGGCACGGGCAAAAAAATTCTAAAAACAAGTAAGCTTAAACTACAATTGATTGTTTTGTCCGGCCACTTTCATCCTGAAATCGGGCGATATGACTCAAAGAAAAAAACAATCATCATGCTGCTTGGGGGGCCGATCGCGTCTCTATTATCGGTGATTATTCTGGTTTTTATTCGTTTTCTTGTCCCTATGGAAACACCCAATCTTCTGAATGTGTCGGCAGTACGTTTCATACAAAATTATGCCCTCATTTACAACATTGTGCTTTTTGTCACATCAATTTGGCCGACTAAAAACATTTGGCTGTTTCGCAATTATGTCAGCGACGGGTATAAAATACGCAGGATACTGCAAAACAAAAAAAATGATACCGTCCAATGACATTGTTTTCAACAACCTTCTATCAGACATTAAAGGCTTATTTCAGCCCATCAAAAAAGATTGTATGGATAAATCCTTTCTTAACAGGCTGACATGCAAAGCCCGTTTTTCTTCCTTCTGTTCTTCATTTATTACAAAGTTGTGATATAATGTCGGCAAGGAGGTCGGTATGGCAAACAAAGTATTGATTGTGGACGGCAACAGCCTGATTTTTAGGGCCTATCACGCCCTGCCCTTAATGGACTATGAAGGCGCTTACACCAATGCGGTGCAGGGCTTCTTTTCCATGCTGTTGAAAGCCATTGAAACCTACCAAATTGATTATTGCGTCACCTGTTTTGACGAGAAAGGCCCCACCTTCCGCCACGAACAGTATGAAGACTATAAGGCCGGCCGCTCGCCCACGCCCAAAGAGCTGGAGGGCCAGTTTCCCATCATAAAGGAACTCTTGGAAGCCATGGGGCTTGGCGCTGTGAGCCTTGCGGGCTTTGAGGCGGACGACCTTTTGGGTACGCTTGCCAAACGCTGCTCAAAAGAAGGCATGGACGCCCTACTGCTAACGGGCGATAAAGATACCTTGCAACTGGTCAGAGACAATGTAACGGTGCTGTATACCAAGCGGGGCATCAGCGACCTTGGCTACATGACCCCCGAAGCCGTGAAGGAAGAATACGGTATCACCCCCCAGCAGGTGCCAGACTGGAAGGGCATGATGGGCGATTCCAGCGACAATATCCCCGGCATTCCCGGTGTGGGCAACAAAACGGCCGTGAAACTGCTTTCTGAATACGGCAGCATGGAAAAGGCGTTGGAAAACGCCGATAAAATCAAGGGGAAATTAGGCGAAAGAATCAGAGCCAACAAGGAGCAGGCCGTCTTTTCCAAGGAGCTTGCCACCATCGTGACCGATGCGCCGGTTGAAGTAAATGTCCTTGACTATCCCGTCAAAAATCTTGCCCAGGCCGTACCCGCCTTTATGCAGTATGGCTTGCGCACGCTGAGCCGACGCCTGAAAAATTTTGAATCAAGCGTACAGGAAAGCGAAACTGTCGAAACGCCCGATAACATTCCCGCCCAAACGGTGGACTTTGAAGGGTGGAAAAAGGCCTTAAAAGAATTTTCCGGAGCCTGCGCCCTGCACTTTACCCCCACCATGGCAACCGCCCTCATGGACGGTAAGCTCGTATCCCTGCCCCTACAAAGCGATTTGCCCCTGCTTGAAGGCAATACCCAGGAAAGCGCCGCCACGCAGGCGGCAAGCCTACTGCAAAATCCGCCCATCGTGCACGATGGCAAGCGATATTTATATCTCACCCAAGGCAAGGGGCAATTTTCCTTTGATACCATGATCGCGGCTTATTTACTTAGCCCGCAGGAAAAAAACTACTTGCTTTCTTCCTTTGAGGAGGACAGTGCCTTGGGTGTTATGCGCCTATATGAAAAGCAAAAAACGCAGCTATTAGAAGAAGAATTAGACAAACTCTACCGTAAGGTGGAGCTGCCCTTGGTGTCGGCGCTCTACCGGATGGAGGAAATCGGCTTTCAGGTGGATGAAGACGTTCTTATGCGCCTTGGCAACCAGTATACCAAGGAAATAGACCGCCTGCGGGAAACGGCCATCGAAAAGCTGGGCGTCGAGCCCTTCAACCTGAACAGCCCCCAGCAACTATCCAAGGCGCTGTTTGAAGACTTAAAGCTGCCGCCCAAAGGCAGGCGCTCAGCTTCCGGCTCCTACTCCACCGATGCCGAAGCCTTGGAGGGGCTCACAGGCTTTCAGCCGGGCATTGAGGAAATCTTGGCCTACAGGCAGGTAAGCAAGCTGCAATCCACCTATATTGAGCCCCTCATGCGTAACCGGGACGCTTTTTCTCGGGTGCATACCACCTTTAACCAGACGGGAACGGCCACGGGCCGCATATCGTCCAACGACCCCAACCTGCAAAACATTCCCACCCGCACCCCGCTTGGCAGGGAAGTGCGGCGGGCCTTTATCGCCAAAGACGGCCATGTCTTGGTGGACGGCGACTACAGCCAAATTGAGCTTCGGGTGCTTGCCCACATGTCGGGCGATGAGGAAATGACACGGGCTTTTCAAAAGGGCGAGGACATCCACAGGCGGGCTGCGGCGCTGGTCAACAGCGTGCCCATTGAGGAGGTCACGCCCGAGATGCGAGCGGCGGCCAAGGCCGTGAACTTCGGCATTGTCTACGGCATCTCTGACTTCGGGCTTGCCCGTAACCTTGGCATCGGCTTTTATGAAGCAAGCGAGCTGATTAAAAACTATTTTGAAAAATACCCCGGCATCAAAGCCTATATGGATGAAGCCAAAAAGTTCGGCTACGAAAACGGCTACGCCCGCACCCTCTTTGGGCGCAGGCGGTATTTGCCGGAGCTGAAAAAAGGCGGCAATATCCGCCAGTTTGGCGAGCGGGCGGCCATGAACGCCCCCATCCAAGGCACGGCCGCCGATATCATTAAAATTGCCATGGTCAGGGTGGATGAAGCGCTTCGTCAAAACAAAATGAAAACCCGCCTGATTTTACAGGTGCACGACGAGCTGATTTTGGAGGCCCCTGTTGACGAAATGGAGCAGGCCAAAAAGCTGCTGCAAGAGAGCATGGAGTCAGCGGCGAGGCTTAGTGTGCCCCTCATTAGCCAAGTGAGCATAGGAAAAAGCTGGTATGAGTGCAAGTAAGTACGTCATTGGCTTAACCGGCGGCATCGCCACGGGCAAAAGCCATGTGTCGGGCTACCTGCAGGAAAAGGGCCTGCCGGTCATTGACGCCGATTTAATCGCCCGCCTTGTAACCCGTCCCGGGGAAGAGGGGCTGGAGCGTATCCGCCAACACTTTGGCGAAAAATACATTGTCAAGGGCGAGCTTGACCGAAAGGCGCTGGGCTCCCTGGTTTTTTCATCGCCCGAGGATTTGGAGCTGCTCAACTCCCTCCTGCATCCTTTAATTATCCAAGCCATTGACGATGAAATCGAAAAGCTGCCCCAAGGCGTTTTGGCGGCGCTGGACGCCCCCCTGCTGTTTGAAACGGGGCTTGAAAGCCGCTGTGTTGAAACCTGGGCGGTGGTTACCAGCCGAGAGGAGCAAATACGCCGGCTTGAAAAGCGGGACGGGTTTACCACGGAAGAGGCTGTCCAGCGCATTGACTGCCAAATGCCCACGCAAGAGAGAATCAAGCGGGCAGACCGCCTGATTGATACGACCGGCCCCAAGATTGAAACAAGGCAGCAGGTAGATGTCCTGCTCAATAACCTGAAAAGGAGACTGCAACTTGACTAACTACGACAGACCCCGCCCCCGCCAAAGGGGCAGGCTGCCCGACCAAGCTTATTATCCCCATCAAGGAGGCGGCAGACCGCCAGCTCCCGGCCAGGGAAAATATCCCAAAAAACGGCTGCGTCTGCACCTCTTATTGCCGGCCCTTCTGCTTATCGGCTGCGCCGCTTTTTTCTACGGCATCGCCCACACCCAAAAGGCAAGCTCCCAGGCCCGCCTTGACGCCCTGCACCAAAAACAGGCGGAAGAATTGGCCAAATTTGAGCAAAGGCGGGACAGGTACCTGAACATGCGCAAAGATTCGGGCTACAGCCAAATCCTCAAGCGCTACGCCGAGGAAAACCAGGTGAACTATTCCTTGGTATCGGCGGTTGTCTACTGCGAAAGCCACTACGATACCTACGCCCAAAGCTCGGTGGGCGCAAGGGGCCTGATGCAAATCATGGAAGATACCGGCACTTGGATTGCTGGCCGCATGAAAATCGAGGGCTACAGCTACGACCACCTCTTTGACCCGGATCTGAACGCCCGTTTTGGCGTGTGGCTTCTTAGCTACCTGTCCGACCACTACCAGGGCAACCCTGTCATGGCCATGTGCGCCTATCACGCAGGCTCGGGCAATGTGGACCTTTGGGCTCTTAAATACGCCGATGACGAACGCTTCTTAAAGCTTGACCAAATCCCCACCCCGGATACCAAAAGCTACGTGCAAAGGGTAATGGAGGCCTATGCGTACTACTATCAACACGATATTCAAAACCCCTAAAAAAACGCTGTGCCTGCTGCTGGCGCTGCTGTTTCTAATGCCAAGCGGTACAGCGCAGGATGAAAACAGCCTGACCCTTGGCATCATCAGCGTCACCAGCCAATATATGAACCCGCTGGTGCCGGTGGAGCGGGAGTTTCGTTCCCTGCAGTCATTGGTATATGAAAGCCTTGTTACCATTGATGATGACTACTTGCCCCAGCCCAACCTTGCCGAGCGCTGGGAAAGCAATGAAGACTGCAGCACTTGGTACTTTTATTTAAGGGACGGCATCACCTTCCATGACGGAACGCCGCTGACCGCCCGGGACGTGGTGAACACCGTAAAAACCATTTTATCCATTAAGGATTCCACCGAAAACCCGGGCGCCTACGCTTCGCTGCAATACTTTGTCAAAAATATTACGGCAAGCGACAAAAGAACGGTGGTTATTTCCACCAACCGCCAAAACATTGCCTTTCCATACGCCATGACCTTTCCCGTGCTGCCCTCCTCCCAAGTGCAGGCGGAAAATCCAGTGGGTACCGGCCCCTACTTTGTGGAAAAATTTAACCCCAAAGAGTTTGTCATTCTCTCGGCCAACCAAAGCTGGTGGCGGGGCATTCCCAAGGTGGATACAGTCATGGCCACCTTCCACACCACCAACCGGGACCTCATGACCAGCTTTGAATACAACCGTGTGGACGCCATCCTCACCCGCAGCCTGAACGCCGCCCAGTACCGGGGCGGCACCAGCTCCATCAACCTTGCGGTGCGTACCCATCAATTGGAAACCCTGCAAATGAACAATACCGTCCGGGAGCTAAACGACGTGCGGGTGCGCAAGGCCATCAGATATGCCATCAACGTGGATGAGCTCCTGTCCCTTGCCTACCTTGATATGGCCCAGCGCGCCGACACCCCCATGCTGCCGGGCACCTGGACTTACTCGGACATGCCCGAGCTGTTCCAGTTTAACCCCGAAAAGGCCAAAGCCCTTTTGGACGAGGCCGGCTGGGTGGACTCCAACGGCGACGGCACCCGGGACAAAATCATCGACGGCAAAAACGCCAACCTTGTTTTGCGCTTCTTGGTTTACGAGGAACAGGACAACAGCGTGCGCACCTTGGCTGCCAATAAAATCAGCTCCATGCTGCATGCCGTGGGCATCACCTGCAACATAAGCTTGGTTTCCTATGAAACGGCCAAGGCCCGCCTGAAGGCCCGCAACTATGATTTGTGCCTAGCCGCCTTTAATATGGACCCCGTGCCCGACCCCGGCTTTTTGCTGATGAGCCGCAACACCTGCAACTATACGGCCTATGCTTCCAAAGAAATGGACAACCTCTTTTCCGAGTTGCGTTCCACCACGAAACAAGAGAATTACCGCAACATCCTGTTCCAAATTCAAAGCCTTTTTGCTGAAGATTGCCCCTTCGTGTGCCTATATTACCGCCGTGGCGCCATCCTTTCCCGCACCCTGTTTACCAAGGTCCGGGATTTAAGGGAGCCGGAAGCGTTGAAGGGGATTGCCGAAGGGTTATAGGTTCCATTTGCTAATACTGAACTTGTAGATTTGTTTTGAATTGTATAAAAGTGTAATCTGAATGCAATATTTGAATTTGCAGGAGTAAGTAGTCATGAATTATCTTGAAGAATACTACAACAATTATGATGAGGAAGGACGCCTTCTTTCCCGTCATGGGCAGGTTGAATATCTTACCACGATGAAATATATTCGAGAGTGCCTGGCGGATGTTTCAGATCCGATGATACTTGAAGTTGGCGCAGGAACCGGACGGTATAGCGTGACGCTTGCAAAGCAAGGCCTTCAAGTAACTGCGGTAGAATTGATTAAACATAATTTGGAAATACTGAGATCAAAACTGGACGGTACGGAACCTATCACTGCGATTCAAGGAAATGCGCTGGATTTATCCTGCTTTGCTGATAATTTATTCGATTTAACCATGTTGCTTGGGCCAATGTATCACCTTTATACAAAAGAAGATAAACTGCGAGCACTCTCTGAGGCGGTACGCGTTACAAAAAAAGGCGGTCATATCTTGGTAGCTTATTGTATGAATGAGCCAACTATCATATCGTATGTGTTCGGTCTAAGCAAGCTGCATGAAGTGATGGATCTCAATATGCTGACACCGGATTGGCGCTGTATCAGTGAACCAAAGGATCTGTTTGCAATGGTGCGTACAGAGGATATTGCTGCCTTGGATGCAGAAGTGCCCGTCAAAAGAATCAAACTGATCGCTACAGATGGGGCAACGAATTATAAGCGAGACGATATTGATGCCATGGACGAGGAGACATTTGACAAGTGGATGGATTATCACTTCACTATATGTGAACGGCAAGACCTGATCGGGGCTTCCCATCATACTTTGGACATCCTTCAAAAAGTGTGATAAATCCTGTTTGTTTAAGCAATAAATTCCAGTTTGTTTACCAAAACCCGGGATTTAAGGGAGCCCGATGCCCTGAACGGCATTGCGGAGGGGATTTAGGCATCGCCTGCCAATATTGAAGTTGCGGATTTGATTTTTTGTATCATCGTGTAATCTGAATGCAAAATCGGAGTTTTGTGGGTGAGTTAATTGGAGAATTGTGTTTGGTGCAATCTGTCTGAAGAAGATAAACAGTATCAGGTATACGAGACTACATTCTGGTCTGTTTTCCTTTCAGATGAGCAGGATTATATCGGACGATGTATCTTGGTTTTGAAACGTCACTGCGGTTCAATGTCAGAGCTAACAGATGATGAATGGAAAGAGCTTCGCAAGCTGATTTGTAAAGTAGAAACTTGCTTAAAGATGGTTTTAGGAGCAACTCTGTGTAATTGGAGTTGTTTGATGAATAGCTTTTATAAAGAATCAGAACCTAATCCTCATCTTCATATTCATGTTAGGCCAAGATATGATGAACCAGTGACGGTTAATGGACGCGCTTATATTGATAGCGAGTTTGGCCATCATTATGCAGTAAAAAAAGGCGGAGAAATGTCTGACAAAGATAGAGAAGAATTGTTCACTCGGCTAAAGAAATGGCTAAATTGCTAAATTTCAGTTTGTTTATCAAGTTTCCTAATACCTTCGTCAGCCCGCATTCCGCTTCTTTTCCGGCGGGCTATGTCCGCCGGAGGCATCCACTACATGGTGCTTCCTCTCAATCGAAAAACTTGTTTTTCGATTGCAAAGGAGCCGTTCCGCAATGTACGCCTCCCGCATCCTTTAGGTGCGGGAAAGGGAATGAAGGGCACGGCGACGCAATTCCTAATTCCTAATTAAACTGAATTTCCTAATGATTATAAGGAGAAAACAAATCATGTCCCATACCTCCATCAACCCCAGTACCCTTCTTGCCCCCACCCCCGTGGTGCTGGTGGGCTGCGCTACCCAAGCAGAAAAAGCCAACCTCATCACCGTGGCTTGGGTGGGTACTGTTAATTCCAAGCCGCCGATGGTGTCTGTGTCCATCCAGCCCATTCGCCACTCTTACCACTTGATAAAAGAAAGCGGGGAATTTACGGTAAACCTTGTGTCCCGGGAGCTTTTACATGCTACCGACTTTTGCGGGGTGAAATCCGGGCGGGACATGGATAAATTTGCAGAGTGTAACTTAACCGCCATCAAGGCAGAAGGCCTTACACTCGCTCCCGCCGTTGAAGAAAGCCCCCTATACCTTTCCTGTAAAGTCAGGGAAAGTCTGAACCTTGGCAGCCACACCATGTTTGTGGGCGAAATCGTGCATGTGGGTGTTCGGTCAGACTTAATCGACGAAGAAGGCAAAATCCACCTGAACAAAGCAAACCTTGTCGCCTACGCCCACGGTAATTACTATGGCCTGGCCGAGCGCCTGGGCTTTTTCGGCTACAGCGTCGCAAGGCCGGAGGTATTCAAAAGGCGGATGGAGGAAGGCTAAGTTCCTCACATCAAACAAAACAAGGAGGGCACCATGAACAACATCGTCCAATACCTGATTGAAACATACAAACCCCTCTCCTTGATTGTCTACGGCTCCTATGCCGACGGCACGCAGGATAAGTACAGCGACTTTGACGCTGTGCTCATCACAAAGGATCATGAGTATTATCACGACAACTCCTTTGTGGGCAATGTGCAGCTGGATGTATTTGTTTATCCCCTTGAATACACATTGAAAGACACATATTTGGAAGAGTTCCTGCAAATATTCGATGGCAAAATCCTCTGGGACACCGACGACTACGGCCTGAAATTCAAAAATCGGGTGCTAAGCTTCCTTGAGCACCGGCCGAGAAAAAGCAGGGCGCAGGTGAACAGCTCCATTGATTGGTGTGAAAAAATGCTCCGGCGCGCGGAAAGGCTGGACGCCGAAGGCATGTACCGCTGGCACTGGGTTTTGGTAGACAGCCTGGATATCTTTTGCGATGCCGTAAGCCACCCCTACCTTGGCCCCAAAAAAACCCTGCGCTTTATGGAGGAATACTTTCCCACCGCCTATGGCTTGTACAAGGAAGCCTTGTTTTCCATGGAGGAAGACGCCCGCAGCGCCTGGGTTGCCCACCTGATGAGTTTGAAAAAATAATCTGTTTTTATATACGCTAAAAGCCGGAAACTGCTTGGGTTTCCGGCTTTTTTAAGCAACCCAAAAATCAGGCTCGGCCTTAACCCCTCTCCCTCAAAACGCTTTGCACCGCTTCCAAATCTTCCGGAGTATTAAGGTTCATAAGTACTTTTTCCGAAAACTTCTCCGGCAGTGTCATATGTACGGCGCCCAAAACCTCCATCATGGGCACGGCCTTGAGTTTGCCTGTTTCCACATGCTCTTTAACAGTGGGCAAACAGCTTTTGCGAAACACCGCGCACAGGGGATAGGCACGGCCGCTTCGGCCCGTCAGCATCAGGGCCTTTGCGGTGTCGGGCATGGCGGAAAGCATCTCCCGTGCCAAGGCAGCCGGAAAAAAGGGCATATCGCACGGCAGGGTCAGGACGGCCTCACTTTTCATCGCCGCCAAAACGGAATAGATGGCGCCCACAGGCCCGCAATCTTTTTGTATATCCGGTACCATGCGAAAACCCGTTTCCTTGGCCATGAGGCGGTGGTCGGTAGACACCAAGCGCTCGCCAAAGCCTTTGCCCACTTTAGCGAGGCGGCGCAGCAGGCTTTCCTCACCCAGTCGAATAAAGGCCTTGTCCCGCCCCATGCGACGGGACTGCCCGCCGCACAAAATGGCAAAGGCCGTGTTTTTCGCTTCCATCTATCTGTAACGCTTCCTTTCCGCTCATTGCTCTATGCAGGGCGTTCTGTTATCATAAGTTATCGCAACAACCTCCGGGAGGAATATTATGATTGAGAAAAAACTGATTCGAATGGCTATCCAGGGGCTAACGGCAGAGGATAACCCCACCTTTATAAAGTCCAAATGCCTCAACGCCAAGCAGCGCAAGTACCCTTGCACAACCTGTGTTGACGTGTGCTCATCCGGCGCCCTTACAAAGCCGTCCGGGGAAGAGGCCAACTGGGATAAGTGCGTTGGCTGCAACCTTTGCGTGCACAAATGCCCCTCGGCCGCTATTTCGCCCAGCTACGCTGACTTTAAGCGGTTACTGCAGCTTGTAGGCACCAAACGGGAAACCCGTATGATTGCCTGCCAACTATCCGACAGCGACAAAGACTACGCGCCCTGGTGTCTTGGGGTCATCCGCTGGGAGCTTTTTGCCTCCTTGGCGCTCTCTGGCAAAGCAATTATCGAACGAGCGGCCTGCGCCGGCTGCGAAAGAGCGGCCTGCCTCGCGCATTTTGAAGATTCCTTCACCCAGGCCCGGCAGTTTTTGGGGGAAGAGTTTTTCGACGCCCGTGTCACCCTGCTTCATGTGGGCGATAGTTTGCCGCCGATAGACCTTTCCCGCCGTGAAGCGCTCAAAAGCCTTGCCCTTGGGGCAGGCAAGGGTGTTGAAGCCATCCTGCCGCCCGATACAAAAAAGGCCGAAAATGACCCGCTGTTCATCCGCCGCCTTTTGGTGCATCAGCTGCAACGGGGCCTTACAAACGGGCAAACGCCGGAATACCTAAGCTGGTCTGTACCCGTTGTGGATGGCAGCGTCTGCTGGGGCTGCGGCATTTGTGAACATGTCTGCCCCCATCAAGCCTTAACAGTTTACTTGGATGAAGAGGACAATCAGCGCTATCTTCTGCATACGCCCGAGCGCTGTACCAATTGCGGCCTTTGCCAAAGCATTTGCCCTGACGAAGCCATTACCGGCTTTGACTACAAACAGTTGCCCGCACGGGTCAAATTCTTCCCGAACCCTATACAAACCGCCCACTGCGCCCAGTGCGCGGGCCCGGTAAGGCCCAAGGACGCGGATCAGCTATGCTCCCGCTGCCAAGCCAGCAGAAAAAAGCGCTGGTAATTATTGTTGCATTTCCAAAATCCGGAAACAGAGCCTCAAAAACAAAACCACATCCCTGTCATTTAGTGGCAAGCCCAAAATCTCTTGGATGCGCTCCAAACGATTCATCAGGGTATTGCGGTGGATATACAGTTCCTTGGCGGCAGCGTTGCCGTTCAGGTCATTTTCAAGGTACACATAAAGCGTTTCAAGATCGTTGCGGTCGGTTTCACGGTCGGATTCTATCAGACGGTAAAGCCCGTCGGGGCAGTAGTCGGCTGTGTTGAAACACATGGCGCAGCGGTCCAGAAAAGCATAAACCTGGTAGTTAAGCGCCAAATGAAGGCGAGTCTCCGGGTCCCTCCTGCGGGCGGCCGGCCAAGAAGCTTTGGCCACTTCAAACATGCGGCGCAGGTCGATCAGGTAATCAAACGGCATGCTCAGGCAAGCGGTAAGACTGGTAGCGTTTAGGTAATTGTTGATGGCCGCCATATAGTCCCTTGGCAATACAATTGCTTCGTTAAACACACAGACAATGTCTTCCCCGTGAACGAATGACCAAACATTGCGTAAATGTTCGCCAAGTTGCGACCTTAGCTGGGTAAGCCTGGCTCGCTTGTCATCATCCACATGGATGAACAGTACCCGAAAAGGACCGCCAAGATTGTCCAAATGCTCGGTCTGAATATCATGCAGCAGGGCTGCCCGCAGGCCGGGCTTGTAGCCCAAGAGCTTGCGCATCAGTTGCAACTTGCTTAATTGGCTCATCACCTTGATGCCGATTTGGGGACGGATAATAATGGCAATCGCCCGGGCGGCCAAGAAAAGGAAGGCTTTGTCCTCCTCAGTAAAAGGGGTGTTTACCGCGTACACGCTTAGCCTGCCGCAATGACCGTATTCCTCCACAATCAGGTCTTCTTCCGCCTTTTCTATTCCAACTAAAGCTCGGCTCAATTCGTGGGCGTTCTTGATCTTTTCACCCTTTATTTTTGCCGGGTAACAGGCCAGCAGCTGCTCCTCCGCGTCAATCAGGCTAACGGGGTTACCAAGGAGGCTGGCGGTCACATGCACCAAAATATTCAAATCGCTTGCCCCGGAAACAGTTTGCATAAACACAAGCGTTTTGTCTGCCAGCGACTGCGCTTTTCTTTTGGTCATGATCAATATCCTCCCTTGCCAGCGTCGGATTATCAAATATGCGCGCTTAAGATAGCAAAATTATACACGTTTGTCAATCATTATGTATTCCGTTTGCTATTTCGGATGTATTTTATAATAGTTAGGTTCGCCTAATTGTCCATTCAGATGACAAAAATACGCGTTTTTCGCTAAAAAATGTACAATTTTATCGCTTCTTTCTCCGGCAATATATGGTATAGTTATACATATTTGAGCCATGCGACAATATTCGACCTAATGAAAAGGAGGAGCATTATCTTGGCAACATATGGAATGGTTCTAAACCTGGATCATTGCATCGGCTGCTATACCTGTGTGGTAGCCTGCAAAATGTTCTACGGCACCCGTCCCGGAGTGGACTACAACGGCGTGGTGCCTGTCGAATGGGGCGAGTTCCCCAACGCCAAACAGCGCTATCAGCTGCCCATGTGCATGCACTGCATCGACGCGCCCTGCGTGACGGTGTGCCCCGTAAAAGCCACCTACGCTTCAGAAGAGGGCGTGGTACTTATGGACTACGACAAGTGCGTCGGCTGCGGCCTTTGCGTGACCGCCTGCCCCTACGACGCCCGCACCTTGGTCAGGGACGATGTTACCCACTTTGAAGGTATCGTCTTACCCCACGAAGAAGAGGCCAGCGATCGGCTGAACATTGTGGAAAAATGCACTTTCTGCTACGGCGCGGTGAAAAACGGCGGCCAGCCCATGTGCACCGTGCACTGCCCCGGCGTGTGCCGCATCTTTGGCGACGTAGACGACCCCGAAAGTGAAATTTCCAAGTACATCAAGGAAAAAAACGCCGTGCGTGTGGAAGGCACCCACATCTGGTATGTGGCTCCCGCCGACATGCCCAAAGAGTTTCTACCCATGAGCCCTGTTGAAGCGGCCCAGGCCAAAGCAGCAAAGTAAGGAGGGAAAATAATGCTCAAAGTTTCAAGACGTACCTTTTTGAAGATAGCCGCCGCCACCGGTGCCGGCGCCAGCGTGTTGGGCAAAAATATTCTGTTCCAGAGCGCTGACCCTGTCCTGGCTGCAAGCACTTCACCCGAGGTAGTTAAGTATTCTCACTGTGTGCAGTGTAACCACACTCCCTTTTGCGGGATGAAGCTGATTTTCAAAGACGATAAACTCTATCGCATTGAAAAACGCAGCGACTATAACAACAACCTGATCTGTGCCAAGGGCGTAGCCGCCATTCAAGAACTATATGACCCTGAAAGGCTGCTCTACCCCATGAAGCGCACCAACCCCAAGGGCGAACCCGGACAGTGGGAGCGCATCTCTTGGGACGAAGCCCTCACAACCATCGCCGATAAGCTCAACGGCATTAAGGAAAAGCATGGCGCCGAAAAAGTCGCTTTTATCACCGGTGACCCCAAGGAGCCCCGCAGCGCCCTGATGCGCCTTGCCTATACCTTTGGCTCCCCCAACTTCGGCACCGAGTCTTCCACCTGTTTTTTGGCGCTGGACTTGAGCAACAAACTCACTTTCGGCAAAAACCATTTTATGACCGGTCCCTGCGGCCCCGGCGGCAACCCCGTTCCCGGCAAAACCAAGGTGGCCATTTTCTGGGGCACCAACCCCGCCTGGTCGGCGCCCTTTAGTGTAGCCGGCCTTCGCAACGCCAAAGAAAAAGGCGATTGCAAGTATATCGTTGTTGACCCGAGAGTTACTCCCACCGTTCACACCTTTGCCGATGTGCATCTGCAAATCCGCCCCGGCACCGACGGCGCCCTGGCGCTGTGCTTTGCCAAAGCCCTGATTGAAAACGATGCCTATGACAAAGAATTCGTCGAGAAGTGGACACACGGCTTTGAAGAATATGCTGAATACTGCAAACAGTTTACGGTAGAAAAGGTCGCCGAAATTTGCGACGTACCTGCCGAGCGCATCCAGGAAGCCTGCGACATTCTGGTCAAGCAGGGCAGCCCCATCGTGTGCAAAACCGCCGCCGCCTGGCCGCATCACGTCAACGGCGTCAACTCTCACCGGGCTATGTGGCTGCTGATGCCCCTCACCGGTTCCCTGGACGTTCCCGGCGGCCTCAAGGTGCCCGATGAGCCCATGGATTTTGATATGTGGAACGGCAGCCCCGGCTTCAGCCGCGCCCGCGACCTGCTGCCCAAGCTGGATGACAAGCGCGTCGACCGCAAGTACGTACCCATCTGGGCCGATATGGAAGACTATTATGCCGGCCAGGGCAACTTGCAGCTTAACTTCCTTCCCGAATATGTCAGGGACGGCGAAATCAAGGCCTGTGTAGCCCTTGGCGTCAACGCCATGATGTGGCCGCAAACCCAGGAATACCAAAAAGCCTTCCAGGATATGGAATTTGCCGTGTCGGCCGATTTTTACATCCGCCCGCAAACCCATGACTATGTGGATATGATCCTGCCGGCCGCCATGTCCTTTGAGCGCGCCTGCCCAGTGGCCAGGTTCGGCCGCAAGCTGTTCCTGAGAGAGCCCGTTGTTGAGCCCGCCGGCGAAGCGCGGCCCGACTACCGCATCTGCTGCGATATCGGCACGGCTCTTGGTTTTGGGGATGAGTTCTGGGGCGGCGGTGAAAAATCCGAAGAAAACTGCCTCATCGAAACCCTCAAAACCAGCGGTTGCGGCGTGACCTTAGAAGACCTGCGCGCCGCTTCGCCCGAAGGCGTCGTGATTCCCCTCAAGGGTGAGCCCCAAGACAAAAAGTACGAAACCGGCGGCCTTCGCTATGACGGCAAGCCCGGCTTTGAAACCCCCACGGGCAAAATGGAGTTTACCAGCGAAGTGCTGCGCAAGTATGGCTTTGATCCGCTCCCCATCTATAAAGAGCCCACACAAGGCCCGGTAAGCTCGCCCGAGGTTGCCAAGGATTTCCCGCTCATCCTCAACTCCGGCAGCCGGGTGCCCATGTACACCCACTCCAAGCAGCGTCACACTCCCTGGCTCAGGGATCTGATGCCCGAACCCATCTGCCGCCTAAGCCCCAAAGCCGCCCGTGAGCGTGGCATTGAAACCGGGGACGAAGTGGAGCTGTCCACCCAGTTTGGCGCCATCCGCGCCAAGGCCGAAGTAACCAACATCGTGCGCGATGACTGCATCGACATGTTCCACGGCTGGGAGCAGGCCAACGTGAACCTGGTTCACGCCCGTGACTTTGACCCCATCTCCGGCTTCCCCTCCTATAAGGAAGGCCTCTGCCAGGTAAAAAAGGTCTAAAATCGTATAACCCTTACAACTTCGGGGCTGTAGCAACTCTGTTTTGCTACAGCCCCTTTTTTGTGGTTTTTATTCACCTTCTGAATACAGTATCTTCTAAGCCTGCCCATATACGCTGTTTTCAACTTAAAACAGCAAGCCTTTGCTTTTTAGCCCTGCTTCACCTGTTCGCCCACCTGCGCATCTTCGCTTATTTCCAGGCTTTCCTGGTAGTTGACACGGCCAATTTGGCAGCCCTTGCCTATGCGCACCACCTTGCCCGACACTTCGGGGCAGGTAACAAATTCCAAAGTAATATCGTCGCCTTCGATGGTTTCGGTTACGGCAAATTGGCCACCGGTTCCACCAAAGGAAAACAGGTTTTTAATAGCGCTGACAAAGCTCCCATTGTTGCTATCCGCACTTTTACCGATGGCGATGGTTTCACCGCCGATGGCCCTTGCCGAGCTGTCGTTACTCATGCGCACCTTCAGCGTATTGGCGTTGATAAGCCCGCCCACCTCCACGCTGCCCGACAGCTTACAGGTACCCGCTTCCAAATCCCCTGCCACAGACAGGGCGCCGGAAGCGTCAACAATTTCAGCGCTGAGGCTCCCGCCAACGCTCAAAGCGCCCGATTGCTTTACCTCGCCTTTGACCCTTACATCCCCCTGAGCGTTGGAAGCCCCGCTGAGCTTTAAATCGCCAGATTTTACTTCGTCAAACTTGGAGCTGCCCGAAGCCCTGATTTCGCCTGAGCAGTCAAGTAAACCTGTCGCCCGAAGACTACCGCTTGCCTTAAGCTTTTGGCAGCGGACGGGGCCTTCAATTTTGGTTGAGCCGGAGACCTTAATCTCTTCATACTCTCCTTTTGAGATTTTTACGCTTCCCGACTGATGAATGTTCATGATTTTTCTCCTTCAAATAATTGTTTGAATCGCTGGGTAATATCTTCCTGCTCGTCGCCCCGGCTTATCTCCACCTTTAATACGTCTTGAATGCGCAAGGTGTGTTTGCCAAAAGGCGTTTGGATAAGCATGACGCTCTGGGACTGCTCCTTTTGGGACAGGGACCGGACGATTTGCTCCAAGGTTTGGGTCTTTTGCCGTTCCAAAATCAACTCTACCCGATTAAAAATAAGCGTTTGCGGGAAAAAAGTCTCCTGACCCGTGCTGGTCGCCTTTTTTACAAACCATTCTTCGGGTATCAGCCGCATTCGCTTCCAGCGGTACAAGGTCCCGTAGGATATGCCGTACTTTTTGAGCAAATCGTTTTTGGATATCATGACCGTTTCCTGTTCCATACGCCCTCCTTTCGTAACATTGTTACTCTCACAAAAAGAATAGCATAACATTGTTACGCTTGTCAACGGGTTTTGAAAATTTCTCAAAAAAATATCACCAAGGATTGTCTTGGCGAAAATGCAGCGTATCAGCTTGAATATATCAGTCTGCGCTTATATGATATTTTTCCGTATACCACTTGGGAATGTACCTTTTAAAATCTTCATAATCATCAAAGGCCTTGAGGCAGCGCTGCGCCATGCCGTCAATCTCCTGCTCGCCGAACTTTTCCGCCCATTTGATGGAATAAAGAGAGCTATGCGCAACATCCGACACCCGCAGCAAAAGCCTCTGCTGCTCTCTGGTTTGGATGAAGTATTTTTCATCGCTCGACCAGCCCTTGGCAACCTTTTGAACGGTTTCAAATTGGTCGCTGTTTTTGATGTCAGTGAACATATTGTCCTCAAAATACTCAGTTATTAAACTTTCTTCAACTGTCGACAACTACAAGCCCGATTTCAATTGTACGATTTTTCCGTACAGCTAAGACTTATATTTCCTATCCCTAATTCCCTATCAACAAAAGCACCGTCACCACGCACACCGCCACGTGCAAAATCCAGAACCGTGACACGGTCTGGGCGTCCGACCAGCCGCTTTTTTTGCGCACATGGTCGTGGATGGGGGTGAGGACGCTGTCCATAAAGGTGCGGCTGCCGGTCAGGCGGCGGACGGAAAGTTTGAGGAGGCTTG
>JGI24712J26585_10001058_pt1 | contig 23647 bp, 27 predicted proteins | sample BioPla3DNA2_FD_26585 | JGI IMG/M metagenome (IMG submission 26585)
TGTCGAGGATACCGACAGGGACTTCTTCATGTCGGCGGAGGAAGCCAGGAAGTATGGAATTGTCGACAAAGTTTCCAGGAAAAGTTGATGATATTTTCTTTGACTTTCATTTATAACCTTAATTATATTTGAAAGACTTTTCTCGTATTTTTGCCGATGTAGCTCAGTTGATAGAGCGTTCGACTTGTAATCGAATGGTCGGGGGTTTGAGTCCCTCCATCGGCTCCAGGATATGGGTAGGTGCCCGAGTGGTTAAAGGGGATGGACTGTAAATCCATTGGCTCCGGCCTACGGTGGTTCAAAACCACCCCTGCCCATTTTTGAAATTCATGCGGGCATAGCTCAATGGTAGAGCTCCACCCTTCCAAGGTGGCTGTTGTGAGTTCGAATCTCATTGCCCGCTTTTAGTGCCCATGTAGCTCAGTAGGTAGAGCACATCCTTGGTAAGGATGAGGTTCAAGGGTTCGAGTCCCTTCGTGGGCTTATAAAGAAAACAAGTGATGTTCTGGAAGGTTTCGACTTAATTAACTGATATATTAAACATCCACCATGTACTGAGAGGTTTTCCATGTCAAAGGAAAAATTTGATCGTTCCAAACCCCACGTAAATGTAGGTACGATCGGACACGTTGACCACGGCAAGACAACACTTACTGCCGCTATCACCCGTGTTATGGCAGCCAGAGGTCTGGCCAAAGCCATTTCCTACGATGAAGTTGCGAAAGCGTCCGAATCTCAGGGGCGTCGCGATGAGACCAAAATATTGACCATTGCAACTTCACATGTCGAGTATTCAACCGAAAATCGTCACTATGCCCATGTTGACTGCCCTGGACATGCTGACTATGTCAAAAACATGATTACCGGTGCAGCGCAGATGGATGGTGCGATTCTGGTTGTCAGTGCTGCTGATGGTCCCATGCCTCAGACACGTGAACACATCCTTCTGGCCCGTCAGGTCGGTGTGCCCAGAATTGTGGTCTTCCTAAATAAAGTTGATGTTGTCGATGATCCGGAACTTCTGGAACTTGTTGAACTGGAAATCCGTGAACTCCTTTCAAAATACGAATTCCCTGGTGATGACACTCCCATAATCAGAGGAAGTGCAATTGCCGCTCTGACCAATCCTGAAGACCCGGAGAAGTCAAAGTCAATTCTTGATCTTATGGATGCTATCGACAGTTTCATTCCGACTCCTCAGCGTGAAGTTGACAAACCTTTCCTCATGTCGGTTGAAGACGTTTTTTCTATCACCGGTCGTGGTACAGTTGCTACGGGTCGTGTGGAGCGTGGAACTGTCAAGGTTGGTGATGAGGTCGAGATTGTGGGTCTTAAGCCTACACGCAAGTCTGTTGTTACCGGTGTGGAGATGTTCCGCAAGTTGCTTGATCAGGCTCAGGCTGGTGACAATATCGGAACTCTGCTCCGTGGTGTAGACAAAAACGATATCGAGCGTGGAATGGTTCTGGCAAAACCAGGCTCAATTACACCTCATAAGAAATTCAAGGCAGAGGTTGTTGTTCTGTCAAAAGAAGAAGGTGGCCGTCACACTCCTTTCTTTCCTGGCTATCGTCCGCAGTTCTATTTCAGAACCACTGACGTTACAGGTAGCATCAAGCTGGGCGAGGGAGTCGAGATGATCATGCCCGGTGACAATGCACAGCTTGAAGTTGAGCTTATTGCTCCTATAGCTATGGAAAAAGAGCTGCGTTTTGCGATTCGCGAAGGCGGACGCACAGTTGGCGCAGGTGTTGTCACTGAAATTATTGAATAATCCGTTAACGACGAATAAAGCGATTATTGTATGCCAAGAGACAAGATAACGCTTGAATGTACATCATGCAAGCAGCGTAACTACGAGACTACAAAGAACAAAAAGAAACATTCCGGAAGAGTGGAATTTAAAAAGTATTGTCCATTTGAACGGAAGAGAACTGTTCATAAGGAGTCCAAGTAGCTCTACGCTGCCTGAAGGGATGTCGGGCGGATTTTAACCAATAGTTAGGTCTGTAGCTCAATTGGTAGAGTAGCGGTCTCCAAAACCGTTGGTTGGGGGTTCGAGTCCCTCCAGGCCTGTAAATGGTGTAAATCATGCAGAAGTTTATTCAGTATCTGAAAGATGTTCGTTCAGAGTTGGCCAAAGTAAGCTGGCCCAACAGGAACGAGGTTACTGGTGCTACCATGCTCGTAGTAGTGCTGAGTATAGTGGTATCGCTTTTTGTTTATGCCTGTGACAAGCTCTTGTTGTTTGTTGTCGGGCTGTTCCTTAAATCAGGTATGTAACAGAGGGCTTCCGATGGCGGCAAGATGGTATGTAGTCCACACATATTCCGGGCAGGAAACCAAGGTTCATCAATACCTCAGTGAACTGATTCAGTCCGGTGAGATGGGGGATCAGATCAAGCAGGTACTGATGCCAACTCAGGATGTCGTGCAGGTAAAAAACGGAAAAAAGTTAAAAACTACTCGAAAGTTTTTTCCCAGCTACGTCCTGGTGGAAATGGAGCTTTCAAAAGAGACGATGCATGCGGTGACCAGCACTGCTGGTGTGACCGGATTTATTGGTGGAAATAAGCCTCAGCCGCTTCGTGATGAAGAGGTTCGCAGGATCCTTGGGCAGACCGAGAAAATCTCTCGTCAGCAGATTTCCGAAGTGCCTTTTGAGATAGGTGATGCTGTGAAGATCAAGGAAGGACCTTTCAAGGATTTTGACGGGGTAGTGGATGAAATACATCCGGAAAAAGGCAAAATCAAAGTTATGGTGAGCGTGTTTGGCAGATCAACTCCGGTTGAAGTTGACTTCATGCATGTTACCCCAATAAGTTGATAACAGGAGTATTAAATTGGCTAAGAAAATTGTTGGTCAAATCAAACTGCAGATTCCCGGTGGTGCCGCAAATCCTGCACCTCCGGTCGGGCCGGCGCTTGGACAGCAGGGTGTCAATATCATGGAATTCTGTAAGGCTTTCAATGCCCGTACAAAGGATTCCCCGGGACTTACTATTCCGGTTGTGATAACTGTCTATTCCGACAGGTCATTTACATTTATCACCAAAACTCCACCAGTTGCTGTTCTTATCCTGAAGGAATTAGGAAAGGAAAAGGGTTCTGGAGTTCCCAACAAAGAAAAAATCGGCACTATTACAAAGGCGCAGGTCAGGAAAATTGCTGAGATGAAACTGGCCGATCTTAATGCCGCAAGTGTGGAAGCCGCTATGAATACAGTTACGGGCACTGCCAGAAGCATGGGAGTCAATATCGCCGACTGAGGCTGAAGCCTGGAAAATTCAAGGGAGTCTTTTCATGAAACACGGTAAGAAGTACAATACGGTTTATAAAAAAGTTGATAAACTTAAAGAGTATGGTGCTCTTGAGGCGATTGAGTTTCTTAAATCAAACTCCTTTACAAAGTTTGATGAGACAGTAGAAATCGCGGTTGTCCTGGGCGTTGATTCCCGCAAAAGCGATCAGGCTGTAAGAGGTGCGGCAGTTCTTCCTCACGGTCTGGGTAAAACCATTAGAGTACTTGCATTTGCACAGGGAGAAAAGGAAGCTGAAGCCAGGGAAGCCGGTGCCGACTACGTGGGCGGCGATGATCTGGCAGAAAAGATAAAGGGCGGCTGGCTTGAATTCGATGCTGTTGTGGCTACTCCGGATATGATGAAGGTAGTTGGAAAGCTGGGAAAAATTCTTGGAACCAGGGGCCTTATGCCTAATCCCAAAGTGGGTACAGTTACTATGGATATCGGTAAGGCTATTAAAGAGATGAAAAAGGGAAAAGTAGAGTTCCGTGTCGATAAAGCTGGTATTCTTCATGCTCCGCTTGGCAAGCTTTCTTTCGAATCTCAAAAGATTCTGGAAAATACGAAAGCTTTCATGGAGGCTGTTCTGAAGGCCAAACCGGCAACGGCAAAAGGCCAGTACATAAAGAAAGTCAGCCTCACCAGCACGATGGGGCAGGGGATAAAAATCAACCAGAACGATTTAAAGTAGGAAACTGCAAAAAGGGTTTGGGGCGCAATGTCAACAAGACTTGAAAGAACAACGGTCATAGAGGAACTGGAGAATAAATTCCGGGATGCAAGCGGAATCTATCTCGCTGATAACAACAAAATCGATGTAGAGAAGGTTACCAGACTTCGTTCTGATTTCCGTAAAAAGGGAATCACGTTTGTAGTGGTAAAAAATACTCTGGCCAGAGAGGCGGCAAAGAGAGTTGGAAAAGAAGATCTGATGCCTCATTTCAAGGGTCCCACTGCGGTTGCAGTTGCTCCTGAGGATGGAACTGCTCCGGCAAAGATTATCAGGGACTTCCAGAAGGAAAATAAAGAACTTCTGGGTTTGAAACTGGCTTTTGTTGATGGAACATATTTCAGTGCCGAAGATGCTATAAAGCTTGCCGATATTCCAAGCCGCGAAGAGCTTCTTGCTCAGCTTTTGGGTTGCCTCCAGGCTCCCATGGGTAAATTCGCTGCTGCCCTTAACGGGATTCTATCCAAGCTTACCGGCACTCTCAATGCGCTCAAGGATAAAAAGAGCGCTGAGCAATAAACGAAAATAAAAAACGAATTATTCATCTCATTTCAACGGAGGTTCATTGTGGCTACCTTAAATAAGGAAGAAATTATCGAGGCGATTGGCGGGATGACCGTCCTGGAGCTCTCCGACCTGATCAAGGCTATCGAGGAAAAATTTGACGTCAAGGCTGCAGCTCCCGTTGCTGTTGCAGCTGCTCCTGCTGCTGCTGCTGCCGCGCCTGCTGAAGAAAAAACCGAATTTGATGTCGTTCTGAAAGCCGCTGGCGATAAAAAGATTCAGGTTATCAAGGTAGTTCGTGAGGCAACCGGATTAGGTTTGAAGGAAGCAAAGGACTTGGTTGAAGGTGCGCCAAAGCCGGTTAAAGAAGGTATCAGCAAGGACGATGCTGAGGCTCTTAAGAAGAAGCTCGAAGAAAACGGGGCAACTGTCGAAATCAAATAAACCTGCTTTGGAAAGGCGTGTTAAAATCACGCGTACTCACATTCAAAATTTTATAAGTCAGATATGACACGAAACGCCTGACAAGGTGTTTCGTGTCATTTATTTACTTTTTTTGCCACACTTGTGGCTTAACGATTGAGGGGATGTGCGAATGGTTGAAAGAAAAAGCTATTCCCGTATAAAGAGGGTGGCGGATCTTCCTAATCTTCTTGAGATCCAGACAAGGTCTTACGAAGCGTTTCTGCAACCCGAAACTCCTCCGCGTCTGCGGAAGAAACAGGGACTACACGGGGCTTTTCAGAGTTTATTTCCGGTCAACGACGTCAAGGGATACTATTCTCTTGAATATGATGGATACAAACTGGGAATCCCCAAATATACTCTCAAGGAATGTAAAGAACGGGGTATGACCTTTGCTGCTCCGCTGAAGGTTGACATGTCTCTACTGGTTTATGAGCAGGACGGGGAAACCAAAAAATTCGTTGAGAAAATAAGTAATGAAGTTTACATTGGCGAGATTCCGCTTATGACTGAGCGGGGAACGTTTGTAATAAACGGAGCCGAAAGAGTTATTGTTAGTCAGTTGCACCGCAGCCCGGGTATAACTTTTGACGAAGTTATTCATCCAAATGGAAAAAAACTTCTTACCGCCCGAATCATCCCTCAGCGCGGTTCCTGGGTGGAGATTCTACTTGATGTTGATGATGTAATTACAATAAATATTGACAGACGCAAAAAGATGCCTGCCACTATTCTCCTGCGTGCCCTGGGATACTCAAGTGATGAGATGATACTTGGGTTGTTCCATGATACTGTAAAAATTGCAGTAAATGATGAAAACCGGGAAAAGATATTCGGAAGTGTAAATGCAAGAACTGTGTTTAATGAAGATACCGGTGAAATCATTATAGATGCCAATGAAATTATCAACGAAGATAGATGGAAGAAACTTATTCAGAACAGCATCGATTTCGTTGAGGTACTAAAGGATGTTTCCAATCCTGAGAATATGATTATAAGGAACACCCTCAGTGCTGACTCGACAAAGTCGGAAGAGGAAGCATTGTTTTACATGTATGCCACAATGCGTCCTGGTGATCCGCCAAATGTCGAAACTGCCCGTAATCTGATTCAGCGCCTATTCTTTGATGAGAAGCGTTATGATCTGGGAAGTGTGGGGCGTTATCGCATGAATACCCGTCTGGGGGTAGCTCCTGCCGACGATATCACCACCATGACAAAAGATGATTTTATTGCGGCTTTCAAATACATGATTGGACTGAATGACGGTGTTGGTTATATCGATGATATTGATCATCTTGGAAACCGCCGGGTACGCTCAGTTGGTGAACTGCTTTCAGCCCAGTTTACAGTTGGACTCACAAGAATGGTTCGCACCATTAAAGAACGTCTGAGTCTAAGAGATACAGAGAACATAACCCCGCAGGATCTGATCAACGCCCGCACAGTTTCTACTGTAGTGCAGGCATTTTTTGGTTCCAGCCAGCTCTCACAATTCCTCGATCAGACAAACCCGCTTTCTGAGCTTACGCACAAACGCCGTGTCAGTGCTCTGGGGCCCGGTGGATTGACCCGTGAAAGAGCCGGTTTTGAGGTGCGTGACGTTCACCACACTCATTACGGTCGTCTTTGTCCTATTGAAACTCCTGAAGGACCCAACATTGGTCTGATCGCATCTCTCAGCACTTTCGCGAGAGTAAATGAGTTCGGGTTTATCGAGACTCCCTATCAGAAAGTTGAAAACGGTAAGTTGACCGGAGAGATTGTTTATCTCACAGCTGACCAGGAAGACAATCACATAATTGCACAGGCCAATACACCGGTTGATGAAAAAGGGAAGTTTGTCGAAAAGATGATTTTTGCCCGTTACAGGGGCGACTTTCCGGTTGTATCACCGCAGGAGATCTCCTATATGGACGTCTCCCCGATGCAGCTTGTAAGTATTGCCGCAGGATTGATTCCCTTCCTTGAACACGATGATGCTAACCGTGCTTTGATGGGATCCAACATGCAGCGTCAGGCTGTGCCGCTTCTGAGAACTGAACCGCCCTTTGTGGGTACAGGTCTGGAGAGCCGTGCGGCAAAAGATTCCGGATGTATGATCGTTGCCAGGAATCCCGGTGTGGTCGAGAAGGTCGATGCAAACAAGATCGTGGTGCGCAAGGTTAAGGACAAGGCTGGAGATGATATTCTTGGTCTTACCGAGTTTGACACCTACGAACTTGTCAAATTCGAAAGATCCAACCAGGATACATGTATCAATCAGAAAGTATGTGTCAAGGTCGGTCAGAAGGTGAAAGCCGGAGATACCCTTGCTGATGGTCATGCTACCAAGGACGGGGAGCTTGCCCTCGGTAGAAACGTGACAGCGGCATTTATGCCATGGCGCGGGTACAACTTCGAAGACGCGATTATCATTTCTGAAAAGCTTGTGGCGGAAGATGTTTACACCTCGGTACATATTGAAGTTTTCGAGACCGAGGTACGGGACACAAAGCGCGGCCCGGAAGAATTGACACGTGAAATTCCTAACGTAAGTGAAGATGCCTTGAAAAACCTCGATGAGAACGGGGTCATAAGGATCGGTACTGAAGTGGAAGCAGGAGATATTCTGGTTGGTAAAGTTACACCCAAGGGTGAGACTGAACTCTCCCCTGAAGAGCGTCTGTTGAGGGCGATTTTCGGGGAAAAAGCGGGAGATGTCCGTGATTCATCACTGAAAGCTCCTCCGGGACTCAAGGGGACCGTAATCGATACCAGGATTTATTCCAGGAAAGAACGCGATAAACGTTCAAAGAAAAAAGACAAGAAGCGTATCGACGAGCTCAAGACCGATATCTCAAAACAGATCAGTGAGATAGAAAAGGTAAGGATGGAAAAGCTTGTCGAATTCCTTACCGATACCACATCAGGGGAAATCACCAATTTCCATACCGGAGAAGTGATCGTTCCGGCTGGAAAGAAATGGACCAAGTCGCTGTTGTCCAAACTCGATTTCCGCAATATCTCCTTTAAAGACGGCCTCTGCCGCGAACCTGCCAAGAACCGCAAAGCCGAAGAGGTCCTTTACAGGGCTAATGACCTGATTGCGAAGCTCGAAGATAAGCTTGACAAAGAAATCGACAAGGTAGTACGCGGTGATGAACTGAAGCCTGGAGTGCTTCAGCTTGTCAAAGTATATGTCGCAAAAAAGCGCAAGCTCTCTGTTGGCGACAAAATGGCAGGACGTCACGGAAACAAGGGTGTGATCTCAAAGATTCTCCCGGTCGAAGACCTTCCGTATCTACCTGATGGTACACAGGTAGATATCATTCTAAATCCTCTCGGCGTTCCCTCCCGTATGAATGTTGGGCAGATTCTGGAAACTCATATGGGATGGGCTGCGCAGAAGCTTGGGTTGCGGATTGCGACTCCGGTTTTTGACGGAGCCAGCTACGATGATGTGCTCGATCTTCTGAAGGAAGCCGATTTGCCGGTCAGCGGAAAAGTACAGCTCCGTGATGGGCGAACCGGGGAACCTTTCGATCATGAAGTTACTGTAGGTCCCATTTACATGCTGAAACTGTGCCATCTTGTCGATGACAAGATCCATGCCCGCTCCATCGGTCCTTATTCTCTTGTCACTCAGCAGCCTCTGGGTGGAAAGTCTCAGTTCGGTGGACAGCGTTTCGGTGAAATGGAAGTGTGGGCGCTGGAAGCGTATGGTGCTGCATATACTCTGCAGCAGATTCTCACTGTAAAGAGTGATGATCTTACCGGACGCTCAAAAATATACGAAGCCATCGTCAAAGGCGAAAATACTCCGGATGCGGGGATTCCCGAGTCTTTTAAAGTGCTTGTACGCGAAATCAAGGCTCTGGCTCTTGATATCGATGTTTTGACAGAGGAAGAAACCGCTGCTTGATTTGAACAGTCGGGGTACCTTGATAGGTACCCTTTAAACAGGGGGTAATACGTGGCAGAACTTATCAGCCATCTTGACAAAAAAGTACAGGAAATCACAGGGGTGTCAATTCGTCTGGCATCCCATGATACAATCAGAAACTGGTCCTATGGCGAGGTGACCAAGCCGGAAACAATCAACTATCGTTCCTTCAAACCTGAGCGTGACGGCCTTTTCTGTGAAAAGATATTCGGGCCTGTCCGCAACTGGGAGTGTAACTGCGGAAAATACAAACGTATCCGTTACAGAGGAGTTGTTTGCGACAGGTGTGGTGTTGAAGTGACCCATTCGAAAGTCCGTCGTGAGAGAATGGGGCACATTGAGCTTGCTGTTCCGATCATCCATATCTGGTTTCTCAAAAGTGTTCCCTCTCATATCAGCTACCTTCTGGGGTTACCGAATACTGTACTTGAAAGAATAGTGTATTATGAATCATACGTGGTAATCGATCCAGGAAACACCAACCTGCGCAAAGGAATGCTCCTCAGTGAAGATGAATACATCGAGCTGGAAGAACAGGACAAACAGTTTGTTGCAAAAATGGGTGGAGAGGCAGTTCTGGAGATGCTTGCCACTCTTGACCTGGAAGAACTCTCCATTGACCTGCGTTCAAAAATCAAACTTGAATCCTCTGAACAGCGCCGTCAGGAACATCTCAAGCGCTTGCGTATAGTCGAGGCTTTTCTGCGTTCCGGCAACAAACCGGAGCACATGGTTCTGCGTGTTCTCCCGGTTTTGCCTCCGGATCTTCGTCCCTTGGTTCCGCTGGAGGGTGGCCGTTTTGCCACATCAGATCTTAATGACCTTTATCGCAGGGTGATAAACAGGAATAACCGCCTTAAAAAGCTTATTGAGATCAAGGCTCCCGATGTTATTCTGCGTAATGAGATGAGAATGCTTCAGGAAGCGGTCGATACTCTGTTTGATAACGGCCGCCGTACATTCTCTGTCAAGGGCGAGGGGAAAAGGCCGCTTAAATCTCTCAGCGACCTTCTCAAAGGTAAACAAGGTCGTTTCCGTCAGAACCTTCTCGGTAAGCGTGTTGACTATTCCGGCAGAAGTGTTATTGTTGTGGGACCGGAATTGAAGATACACCAGTGCGGTCTTCCCAAGATGATGGCTCTGGAGCTTTTCAAGCCCTTTGTGATCCAGAAACTTGAGGAAAGAGGGCTGGTTCAGACTGTTAAGAGCGCCAAGAAATTCGTTGAAAAGGAGAGGTCTGAGGTCTGGGACATTCTTGAAGAAGTCATCAAGGATCATCCCGTACTCCTGAACCGTGCTCCTACACTGCACCGTCTTGGTATTCAGGCGTTTTTTCCGGTGCTGGTGGAGGGAAAAGCCATAAGGCTGCATCCTCTGGTTTGTACAGCATTCAACGCCGACTTCGATGGAGACCAGATGGCAGTGCACGTGCCACTTTCATTCGAATCTCAGCTTGAATGTCGTTTTCTCATGCTCAGTGCCAACAATCTTCTCAGCCCCGCATCGGGACATCCGGTAATGATTCCAACCCAGGATATTGTGCTTGGGATTTATTATCTAACAAAAATGGCTCTGGGCCGCAAGGGTGAGGGCCGAGTGTTCTGCTGTCCCGAAGAGGTTTATCATGCAATGGCCGACAAGCAGTTGGATCTTCATGCCAAGATCAAAGTTCGTATTGATGGTAAACTGATTGAGACCACTCCTGGACGAGTGATTCTCAATTCCGCTGTTCCCGAAGGTCTGCCGTTTAATAACGAACTTCTCAATAAGAAGAGAATTCAGGCACTCGTGGAGGAAGTTTACAAACAAAAAGGAACAAAGGTTACCTGTAAATTTCTCGATGATTTCAAAACCCTGGGATACGAGTATGCTACCAGAGCTGGTATAACCTTTGGTGCGGAAGACCTTGTTGTTCCGGATGAGAAAAAGGAAATCGTAGCCAAGTCAATAGAAGAGGTTACAAGAATCCGCAAGCAGTATGACCGCGGTATCATAACCGAGGGAGAAAGATATAACAAGCTTATCGATTTGTGGACTCACACTACAAGTATGGTGGCTGACAGACTGCATGAGCGTCTCGCACGTGACAAGGATGGGTTCAACCCGGTCTATATCATGATGGATTCCCAGGCGCGTGGAAGCAAAGACCAGATAAAGCAGCTTGCCGGAATGCGCGGACTGATGCAGAAGCCGCAGAAGAAGATCACCGGAGCGGTTGGTGAGATTATCGAAAACCCGATTATCTCCAACTTCAAGGATGGTCTGACGGTGCTTGAATACTTTATCTCCACTCACGGTGCACGTAAGGGTCTGGCGGATACTGCTCTTAAGACTGCTGATGCGGGATATCTCACCCGGCGTCTGGTTGACGTAGTGCAGGATGTGGTTGTATTTGAAGAGGACTGCGGTACATCAAAGGGAATAGAGATCGGGGAACTCAGCGAGGGTGACGAAGTCATGGAACCCCTGTCTTCACGTATACTTGGACGTGTTACTCAGGAAGATGTCTATGATCCGGTTACAGAGGAACTGATCTGTCCCATCAATACTCTTCTTGACGAGCAGGTAGCCAGGAAAATTGAAGACGCCGGCATAGAGACTGTTATGATCCGGTCTGTGCTGACCTGTGATTCGCTTTTTGGTGTCTGCAAGCGCTGTTATGGGCGTAACCTGGCAACAGGCAAACCTGTGGAAGTGGGAGAGGCTATTGGTATAATGGCTGCTCAGAGTATCGGTGAGCCTGGTACTCAGTTGACACTTCGTACATTCCATATCGGTGGTACAGCTTCCCGTCTTATTGCTCAGTCCAAGGAAGTGGCCAAGATAGATGGAGCGGTAAAAATGGTGAATGTGGAGATCGTGACGCACCGGGATGGTGTAGTGATCATGAACCGTTCCGGAGAGATGGTAGTATTCGATGAGCAGGAACGGGAGAGATACCGTTACAATATTCCATACGGCTCATTCATGAGGGTGGAAGATGGGCAGAAGGTGACGAAGGGACAGACTCTTTTTGAGTGGGATCCTTATAATAACGTTATTCTGGCTGCTAAAAGCGGAAAGATCCATTTTCACGATCTTATCGAAGGTGAGACAGTACAGGAACTCTATGACGAGCGTTCTGGAATCACAAATCTGGTCGTGGTGGAACACCGTGAGCGTCGCCTGCATCCCCATATTCAGATAATGGGTGAAGGTGACAAACGCGTTGCCAATATCTCAGTACCTACCGGCGGATACCTTCAGGTCAGAGAAGGAACAGAGGTCAAGGAAGGCGATGTGCTTATAAAAATTCCACGCGAGAGCAGCAAAACACGTGATATTACCGGTGGTCTGCCCAGAGTTGCCGAGCTTTTTGAAGCACGCAGGCCCAAGGACGCCGCGGTTGTTTCTGAAATCGACGGGTTCGTTGAATTCGGTGGAAACGAGCGAGGGAGCAGGAAGATTATAATTCGTGATGAGCAGGGTGAATCCAGGGATTATCTTATTCCTCTTGGGAAACATCTGCGTGTTCACGAGGGTGACCGTGTAAAGGCTGGTGACCGTCTCAGCGAAGGTTCGATCGATCCTCATGATATTCTTCGTATCAAGGGTGAGAATGCTGTGCAGCAGTATCTCCTTGATGAAATACAGGCTGTTTATCGTTTGCAGGGTGTAACGATCAATGATAAGCATGTAGAGGTTATTGTTGCCCAGATGCTTCGTAAAGTAAGGATTGAGAAAGCCGGTGATACGGAGTTTCTCGAGGGTGATGATGTGGACAAGAAGAGGCTTCGTGAGGCTAATGAGCGGGTGATCGCGGAAGGCGGGGAGCCTGCAACGTTCAAGCCGTTGCTTCTTGGTATCACTAAAGCATCGCTGACAACAGAATCTTTCCTGAGTGCAGCCTCTTTCCAGGAAACAACGAAGGTGTTGTCGAAAGCAGCTGTGGAAGGAAAGGTAGATAAACTCAATGGTCTCAAGGAAAACCTGATAATGGGTAACCTTATTCCTGCCGGAACTGGATCAAGAATTTACCGCAATTTAAGGGTAAAAAACCTTGAAACTGAGGCAGTTCCGGTTGAAGAACACGATACCAGCGAGGATTTTGTGGATATTGGCGAGCAGTTTTGAAAATTGTTTTCTAATTCTGTTTGATTTTTAGAATTTATTTAATTATTTTATGAGACTGTCTTTTTTTTGGAGGATGACAGGTGCCTACGATCAGTCAACTTATTCGTAAAGGGCGGAAAAGCCTGCAGAACCGGAGTAAATCTCCGGCTTTGCATTCGTGCCCTCAGCGTCGCGGTGTATGTACGCGAGTGTTTACCACTACTCCCAAGAAGCCCAATTCTGCTCTTCGGAAGGTGGCTCGTGTTCGTTTGACGAACCACATGGAAGTGAATGCGTATATTCCCGGTGAAGGTCACAACCTGCAGGAACATTCGATTGTTTTGATCAGAGGTGGCAGGGTCAAGGATGTTCCAGGGGTGCGTTATCACATTATCCGTGGTGCTCTTGATACACAAGGGGTTGCGGATCGCAAACGCAGTCGTTCAAAATACGGTGTAAAGCGTCCAAAGAAATAAGGGATCAATATGTCAAGAAGAAGGAAAGCTGTAAAAAAAGATCTTATTCCTGATCCAAAATTCAATAGCACGCTTGTTACCCAGTTTGTTAACAACGTGGTGAGGTGCGGGAAAAAGCGCCTGGCAGAGAGAATTTTCTATGATGCTATCGACCTGGTTGTTGAGCGGACTGGTCAGGATGGAATGAGTGTCTTCAAGAAGGCTATTGATAATGTGAAGCCTGTTCTTGAGGTTAAATCCCGCCGTATTGGTGGTGCCAACTATCAGGTACCCATTGAGGTTCCCGCTGAAAGGAGAACTTCTCTGGCTATCAGGTGGCTGATAAACTATTCCAAAGCGCGGGCGGAAAAAAGTATGGCTGATAGGCTGGCTAATGAATTTATTCAGGCGTCGAAAAATGAGGGTGGCGCCGTAAGAAAGAAGATTGATACTCACAAGATGGCGGAGGCGAATAAAGCGTTCGCGCATTTCCGCTGGTAGTGAGATGCTCTTTGATTTCCTGTATTGATTGATTCTGCCTTGGAGGGCGGAGAGGTTTCAAATTGATACAGGATGCGGTGCCGATAGGGAGATTTTTATGGATGAACCAGTTTCTCTGGAAAGAATCAGAAATATCGGCATCATGGCTCATATCGATGCAGGTAAGACAACCACGACGGAGCGTATGCTGTTTTATACTGGTATACTGCACCGTATGGGTGAAGTTCATGATGGAAATGCAGTCATGGACTGGATGGTGCAAGAGCGGGAGAGAGGGATTACGATTACCTCTGCTGCAACCACCTGCTTCTGGAGAGATCATCGGATAAATATTATCGATACTCCCGGGCATGTGGATTTTACCATCGAAGTAGAGCGTTCTTTGAGAGTTCTGGATGGCGCAGTTGCCGTGTTCGATTCGGTTGGAGGCGTAGAACCTCAGTCTGAGACTGTATGGCGTCAAGCCGACAAATACAACGTTCCCCGGATCGCATTTGTGAATAAAATGGATAGGGTTGGAGCCGATTTTTACAATGTGCTCGATGAAATGAAGCAGAAGCTTGCAGCCAGACCGGTTGCTGTTCAGGTCCCGCTCGGAAAAGAGGATCAATTTGAAGGTGTTGTTGATCTGATACGGATGAAGGCTTGCCGTTATGATGAAGAGGTGCTGGGCACAAAAGTTCTGGAGAGTGAAATTCCAGAGGATCTTCTCGAACTGGTTGAGGGCAAAAGAGCTCAGATGCTGGAGCAGGTGGCGGATTTCAATGATGAACTTATGGGTCTGATACTTGAAGAGGAGCAGGTTGATCCCGATCTTATCATCAAGGCTATAAGAGCCGGGGTGCTGGAGAACAGAATATGTCCGGTACTTTGCGGTTCTGCCTTTAAGAATAAGGGAGTCCAGCAGTTGCTCGATGCTGTTGTGGATTATCTTCCCTCCCCGGCAGACAGAGGGGTTATTAAGGGTGCTGATCCTGTGACTGGTGAGCGGAAAGAGAGAATGCCTGATTTGAAGGAACCTTTTTCAGCTCTCATCTTCAAAATAGCTACTGATCCTCATGTGGGTAGTTTGACTTTTGCGCGTGTGTATTCTGGTAAGGCGGGTTTAAGGGATCTTTACATAAATCCCCGCACCAAAGCAAGAGAAAAGGTAACCAGAATATTCCGGATGCATTCAAACAAAAGGCATGCGGAGCAATTCATGCGGGCAGGTGATATAGTGGCTCTTGTTGGTCTGAAGGACACTACGACGGGTGATACTCTTTGCGATCCTGATTTTCCAATTGTTTATGAAAGAATGGTTTTTCCGGATCCGGTGTTATGGAGATCGATAGAGCCCAAGAGTACCGCTGATGAAGAAAAACTAAATGCTGCGGTTCAGCGGTTAGTTGATGAAGACCCGACTTGCAGGGTTAAAGTTGATTCAGAGACAGGTCAGAGACTTATCTCCGGAATGGGGGAACTTCATCTTGAAGTTCTTGTTGACAGGTTGATTCGCGAGTTCAATATAGGTGTAAATGTTGGAAATCCTCAGGTTTCATATAAAGAGACTGTTACTTCCAGGGTAAGTGAAGAATTTGAATTGTCACAGGTAATTGGGGGTAAGAGTCAGTATGCCAGGCTGGAAATTTCTGTTGAGCCGGTTGAGGCATCTAAGAATATTGAATTTCTCAGTGAAATAGATAAAGATTCGATACCGCAGTCTTTTGTCGCGGCGATTCGTCAGGGTATCGAGGAAGCATCAGGCGGTGGAATGTTCTCCGGGTTCCCGCAGGCGGGAATCAGAGTACGACTGAAGAGTGCGGTTTTCAATGAAGAAGATTCCACGGAAATGTCTTTTAAGATAGCCGGTACGATGGCGTTCAAGCAGGCTTGTGCAAAAGCAAACCCGGCGATTTTAGAGCCGGTGATGAAAATAGAAGTAGTGGTGCCTTCTGAGTTTATGGGATCGGTTATCAATGATTTCAACGGAAGGCGGGGAAAGATTCTCGGAATCTCGCATCGTAAAGATGTTCAGGTGGTTGATGCTGAGGCTCCCTTATCGGAAATGTTTGGTTATGCAACTGCGCTGAGATCCCTGACACAGGGAAGAGCTGTCTACACAATGCAATTTGATCGTTACGAAGCTGCCGGAAGGGCTGTACAGGAAGAGATCCTGAGGCGTATAGGCAGAATGTAATGGTATGAAAAAGGAAAGAAAAAAAAGGAGCATAGATTCATGCCGGGCGAAAGAATAAGGATTCGTTTGAAATCGTTTGACCATAATATTCTGGACAAGTCGGCGTCGGACATAGTACGCACGGCAAAGGGTACCGGAGCACGTATTTCAGGGCCGATACCGCTGCCAACCGAGAAGACTGTTTACACGGTACTGCGTTCTCCGCATGTTAACAAAAAGTCCAGAGAGCAGTTCGAGACGCGCATTCATAAGCGTCTTATTGATATCCTTGAATCTACACCTCAGACGGTTGATTCGCTGATGAAGCTGGATTTGCCAGCGGGTGTAGATGTCGAGATCAAAGTTTAAAAGCCTGAAACAGTTTCCTTAAAAAATGGGTGTGATATGCAGGGTTTGATTGGTAAGAAAATCGGAATGACCAGGATGTTTAATGAAGCTGGAAAGTCAGTAGGGGTAACTGTTATTCTGGCTGGCAACAATGTTGTCCATCAGGTAAAGACATCCGAAAAAGACGGCTATTCAGCAGTTCAACTGGGTTTTGATGAGGTCTCTGAGAAGAGGGTTACAAAACCACTTCTGGGCCATTTCAAGAAGAACGGAGGTGTCTTCTCTCGCATTGTAAAGGAATTCAAGATCGATTCTGCTGAAGAGTCACTGAAACCGGGGCAGCGTGTCGGAGTTGAAGTTCTGGAAAATACCAAATTTGTGGATGTGACCGGAATTTCCAAAGGGCGCGGACATGCCGGAACCATAAAAAAGTATAATTTCCAGCGCGGGCGGGAATCTCATGGAAACACCAATGTCCGTGAACGCGGATCTGTCGGTGCGAACTCTTATCCTGCAAGGATTTTTCCTGGTCTAAAGATGTCCGGGCAATACGGAAATGCCCAGAGGACGGTCAGGAAGCTTGAGGTGGTTAGTCTTGACAAAGAAGCCGGACTTGTTTTTGTGAAGGGTGCGGTTCCGGGCCGTGCCAGTGGATACGTTTATATAAAGAAAAATGGGTAGCACGCTAATATCAGGGTGAATACAACGATGAAGGCAAAATTGTATCAGCAGGATGGGACCGTAAAGGGGCAGATCGATCTGCCGGAAAATGTTTTTGGTGCACAGGTAAATGAAAGTTTGCTGCACCAGGTGATAACCCAGTTCCTCGCCAATCAGCGTCAGGGTACGGCAAAGACAAAGACCCGTGCAGAGGTCAGTGGCGGCGGCAGAAAACCCTGGAGGCAGAAGGGGACGGGAAGAGCACGTGCCGGTTCTAATGCATCACCGATATGGGTTCGTGGTGGAAAAGCTCACGGTCCGGAGCCGCGCGACTATTATTCGGAAATTCCAAAGAAGATGCGCAGGCTTGCACTTGCTTCAGCGCTTTCCTCGAGGGCTCAAGATGAAAAGGTGATGGTTGTCGAGAGTATCAGTTGTGAGACTCCGAAAACCAGGACCATTGTCGATCTGCTCAAGGCACTCTCAGTTTCTGGAAAGAAAAATTTATTGATAATTGATAAGGAAGGGAAAAACGTTTTTCTTTCCGGTCGAAATATCAGGGATCTTGAAATCAGGCCGGTTTCCGAGATCAACGCATATGATGTACTTACAAATGAAAACATCATTTTTGCCGATGAACGGCTGATCGGTAAAGTACAAGAGGCGGTGGCACTGTGAGCAAGTATCATTCAATTATCAGATATCCATCTATTACAGAGAAGAATACTACTCAGCGTGAGACGCAGAACAAGTATGTTTTCGAGGTTTTGCGTACTGCTACAAAGCCGCAGATCAAAGTGGCCGTAGAGAAGCTGTTTGGAGTCTCAGTAGTATCTGTTAATACGATGGTTGTAAAGGGAAAAAAGAAACGTATGGGGCGGTTCGCGGGTTACAGGCCTGACTGGAAGAAGGCAATTGTCAAAATCCAGGAAGGGCAGAGAATTGCGAAATTCGGTGAGGTTTGAACCCCTTAAGAGAACAGAGGAATTGGAGTTTAAAATATGCCAATGAAGACTTACAGACCGGTGACCCCGACTTTAAGGTATAAGACTACCAACCAGTTTGATCAGATTACCACTGACAAACCTTATAAACCTTTGCTTGAAGCTAAGCCAAAGATCAACGGGCGTAATAACCGTGGTGTTATAACTGTCAGGCACAGGGGTGGGGGGCACAAGCGCTTTTACCGGATTATTGATTTCAAGCGCGACAAATTTAATGTTCCGGGAATTGTGGAAACAATTGAATATGATCCTAACCGCAGCGCTTTTATAGCTTTGATAAAGTATATAGACGGTGAGCGCAGGTATATTCTGGCAACCTCAAATATGAAAGTCGGGATGAAGGTTATTTCTGGTGATCAGGTTGAGATTGCAGAAGGTAATTGCATGCCGCTCAAGAACATCCCTCTGGGGATGCAGGTACACAACATAGAGCTTTTTGAGCGCAAGGGTGGTCAGATTGCCCGCAGTGCCGGTGCTTATGCCGAGATAGTTGCAAAAGAGAACCAGATGGTTCAGCTCAAGTTTCCCTCAAGTGAGGTAAGAAATATCAGGGAGAACTGCCTGGCTACAATTGGGCAGGTCAGTAATCCGGAGCACATGAATATGGCTATAGGGTCTGCGGGTCGTAAGCGTCATTTGGGGATTCGCCCGACAGTGCGTGGAGTTGCCATGAACCCTATCGACCATCCTATGGGTGGTGGTGAGGGAAAGACTGCTGGTGGAGGACATCCGGTGACCCCCTGGGGACAGAAGACAAAGGGATTGAAGACCCGTAATCCGCGTAAACTTTCGAGCAAATATATTGTGCGTCGCAGGGCTAAGAAATAAAGGAAGAGGATTGGTATGTCGCGTTCGATAAAAAAAGGTCCATTTGTAGATGATCATCTCTCGAAGAAGGTAGATGAGGCGAACAAGTCTGGTCAGAAGAAGGTGATAAAGACATGGTCACGCCGATCTGTTATTCTTCCGGAGTTTGTAGGTCATACATTCGCGGTACACAATGGAAACAAATTCATACCGGTTTATGTTTCCGAGAACATGGTTGGGCACAAGCTTGGGGAATTTTCCCCGACACGTCAGTTCCGTGGTCACAGTGGTGCCGCTAAATCCGACAAATCCGCATCTGTAAAAAGATAGGTCTGGGGAGGAATTGTGGAATCTAAAGCTACAGTGCGTTATCTGCGTTCGACTGCGAGAAAGACCCGTCTGGTTGCGGATGCGGTACGTGGGATGATGGTTGGAGAGGCGTTGAGTCTTCTTGATCTTAACATAAATAAGAGAGTCGCAACTGATATTTCCAAGTTACTGAAGTCTGCTGTTGCCAACCTGCAGAGCAAGCATACGGATGCAGCCATTGATGTCAATGAGCTTCGTATCAAGGAGATTTCTGTTGATGAGGGTCCAGTGATGAAACGGTTTCGTCCGCGGTCTCATGGCCGGGCATCACAGATTCTTAAACGTATGTGTCATGTAACTGTCACGGTTGCTAATTAACAGGAGGAGTTGTGGGTCAGAAAACAAATCCGGTGGGGTTGAGATTAGGTATAACCCGTTCCTGGTTTTCAAATTGGTTTGCCAAAGAGCGTTTTCCGGACTATCTCTACGAAGATCTTCTTATTCGCAATTATCTGCGGAAGAGACTCGAACATGGTGGAATTGCTGCTCTGGAGATAGAGCGTACTGCCAAGAGGGTCACAGTCGGGATTCATACATCCAGACCGGGAATTGTTATCGGAAAAAAAGGTGAGGAAGTAGAGCGGCTCAAGGGAGAACTGCAGCATCTTACTCAGAAAGAGATTCAGATCAATATTCGTGAGGTCAAGAAGCCTGAGATGGATTCTCAGTTGGTGGCCGATAACATCGCCCGCCAGGTTGAGAAGAGGGTTTCTTACAAGAAAGCCACGAAGAAAGCTATCTCAACTGCTATGAGAATGGGTGCTGAGGGAATAAAGATTCAGATTGCGGGACGTTTGAATGGTGCAGAGATAGCCAGAACTGAAACCTACAAGGAAGGTAGAATTCCGCTTCATACGTTAAGGGCGGATATAGATTATGCGACAGCTACTGCGCACACTACCTACGGGTGTGTGGGTATAAAGGTCTGGATCTGTAAAGGCGAAGTTATCAACCGTGTTGAGAAGCAGCCTGCCAAAGAAGGCGTGCACGCGTAGGAGGATTTTGAGATGCTGTCACCGAAGAAAGTTAAGTGGAGAAAAACTCAGCGCGGGCGGATGAGGGGACTTGCCACCCGGTGCAATAAAATTGATTTCGGCGAATATGGCCTTCAGGCCATGCAGCCGGGGTGGATCGATAACAGGCAGATTGAAGCGGCGCGTATTGCGATGACCCGTTTTATTAAAAGGGGTGGGAAGATCTGGATTCGTATTTTCCCTGACAAGCCTTTCACAAAGCATCCTGCTGAATCCCGTATGGGAAAAGGAAAAGGATCTCCTGAGGGCTGGGTAGCTGTAGTGAGGCCCGGAACAGTGATGTTCGAAATGGCTGGAGTAAAGGAAGAGACTGCCAGGGAAGCACTTCGTCTGGCGGCTCAGAAGCTTCCCATTCAGGCAAGATTTGTTGAAATCGAAAAATAAGGTGTAACCGAGAATGAAAACAAAAGAGATTCGTGATTTATCACCTGAAGAATTGACCAAGAAAATTGACGGCTGGGAAGAAGAGCTTTTTAATCTTCGCTTTCAGGCAAAAATGGGGCAGCTGGCCAACCCGTTGCAGCTCCGTCTTGTAAGACGTGATATTGCCCGGGGAAAAACAGTCCTGAATGAAAAGGTTAAAGTCGAGAGCGCTTCTGAAAAATAATGAGCAGAAGTGTGTGGTTCTGTTCCAAATGACCAAGGAATGAGAATGGCTGAAAGAAACAATCGTAAAGAACGTGTAGGTGTTGTCGTAAGTGACAAAATGGACAAGAGTGTCGTGGTGAAGATTGAACGGAAGTTCATGCACCCGGTATATGGAAGGATAGTAAGGACCAGCTCCAGATATATTGCTCATGATGAAAAAAACGAGAGCAAAGTTGGCGACACTGTGAAAATTATCGAGACTCGCCCGTTGTCAAGGACCAAGAGATGGCGGGTTGGAGAGATCCTGGAAAAAGCAAAATAATTCTCTTGTGAGCGAAAAAGGCAGAACGAGGAAAATATGATACAGGAAGAGACATGGTTGAACGTCGCCGACAATTCCGGCGCAAAAAAGGTTGAGTGTATCAAAGTGTTAGGCGGGACCAGCAGACGTTACGCCAGTATCGGAGATGTTATTATAGTCTCTGTCAAAGATGCTCTCCCTAATGGTGCTGTAAAGAAGGGTACTGTGGCAAAGGCGGTTATTGTGAGGACCACAAAAGAGTATGGCCGTAAAGATGGTACTTATATTCGTTTCAGTGATAATGCTGCGGTAATAATCAATGATACAGGGGAACCGAAGGGAACTCGTATTTTTGGGCCGGTTGCACGTGAACTTCGTGAGAAGAAATTCATGAGAATCGTGTCTCTGGCACCTGAAGTTCTTTAAGGATTGAGGAGATTTATATTATGGCATTCAGGCTTCGGAAGAATGACATGGTTCAGGTGATTTCCGGGGAGTATAAGGGCAAGACTGGTAAGATCCTGAAGGTTATTCCTGAAAAGAACAGAGCAATAGTTGAAGGTATCAATATGATCAAGAGGCACACAAAGCCCACTCCTAAAAACCAGCAGGGTGGAATAGTGGAGAAAGAGGCTTCTATTGATCTTTCGAATATTATGCTTTTGTGTCCAAAAACAGGTAAACCTACCCGGGTCGGTGTAAGTGTTCTTGAGAGTGGCAAAAGGGTAAGGTTTTCCAAAAAGGCTAAGGAGTTGATAGAGTGAGTACAGAGACAAAACAGGCTCCAAGGTTAAAGGAAAAGTATTTCAAGACCGTGGTCCCTGCGCTCATGAAAAGGTTTAATTACAAGAATGTAATGCAGGTTCCCAGACTTGAAAAGATTGTCCTCAATATGGGTGTTGGGGATGCGGTTGCTGATGCCAAGCTGATTGATGAAGCGGTGATGACGCTTCGGGAAATCACGGGGCAGAAGCCGGTTGTGACAAAGGCCCGCAAGGCGATCTCCAATTTCAAACTGAGGGAGAATATGCCTATCGGATGTAAAGTTACCCTTCGTCAGGACCGGATGTGGGAGTTTTTCGATCGTCTGGTTTCCATAACGATTCCAAGAATCAGGGATTTTCGTGGTCTCTCCCGCAAGTCTTTTGACGGCAGGGGAAATTACACTATGGGAGTAAAGGAACAGATCGTATTTCTGGAAATTGACCGCGACAAGATTTCAAAGATTTCCGGGATGGATATCTGTATTTGTACATCCGCTGAAAATAATGATGAAGGAATGGCGCTTCTGGAAGAGATGGGGATGCCTTTCCGGAAATAACGCAGGAGAATTGATGTGGCTAAGAAAGCATTGATAGAGAAGAGCAGGAAAAAACCGAAATTTTCGACCCGTAAGTATACCAGATGCAGACGATGTGGCAGACCGCGGGCATTTATCCGCGATTTTGGCATCTGCAGGATCTGTTTTCGTGAAATGGCTCTGAAGGGTGAAATTCCCGGTGTGGTGAAAGCCAGCTGGTAAGCGTGGAGAAAGGGATTTAGGGATGTTGACCGATCAAATTGCAGATATGTTCAACCGTATTAGGAATGCGATTCAGGCAAAGAAACGTACAGTGAATGTGCCTGCTTCAAATCTTAAGAAAGAGATCACCCGTATTTTGTTTGAGAATCATTTCATCAGCAAATACGCTTTTGTCAATGAAGAAGGAAAGCAGGGTATTATCAAGATACTGCTCAAGTATGATGATGAACTGCGTAATTCCATTCAGGGCATAAAGAGAATAAGTACACCTGGACGTAAGCAGTACAAAGGGGCGCAGCAGCTTCCCAAGGTCCTTAACGGAATGGGAATAGCCATTGTTTCTACATCCAAAGGTGTAATGACCGACAAAGAATGCCGCAAGATGAATGTAGGCGGTGAGGTGATCGGAATAGTCTGGTAGCCTTTCTTAAGGCCAGAGGAATTTTGTAAATATAAAGGAGTAAAACTTGTCTCGCATAGGAAAAGTGCCAGTCAAAATACCAGGTGGGGTTCAGGTGTCTGTTGTCGGACAGAAGATCGAGGTGAAGGGGAGCAAGGGGACTCTTTCCCGCGAATTCCCCCGGGATCTCAAGATCGAGGTAAAGGACAACCAGGTTTTTGTTTCACCTGCAATTCAGAGTGAAAATGTCAAGGCACTCTGGGGTCTCTACAAGGTACTGATTGATAACATGGTTATCGGAGTCTCTCAGGGTTATAAGAAGATACTGGAGGTTGTCGGGGTGGGTTACAAGGCTGAGCTTAAGGGAAAAGATCTCAGNGTTGCAGCGGGTTTTTCCAGTCCCAAGATGTTCAAGGCTCGCCAGGGTGTCACCTTTACGGTGGATGGTGGAACAAAGATAACTGTAGAGGGGATTGATAAAG
>JGI24712J26585_10001059_pt1 | contig 23647 bp, 22 predicted proteins | sample BioPla3DNA2_FD_26585 | JGI IMG/M metagenome (IMG submission 26585)
TTCCCAAAACCTTTTTCTTTTATTTTAGAACGACTTTTCTCTTTTGCTTGTTCAAGAAAGTTCGCTCTATCAAACTTTGCTGTGAATTCAACGTTTTCAACGCCCTTGTAATTGTTTATTGAAATTTCTGCTATTAAGCCAATTTCATTGTTTTTCTTTCCTGATTGAATATAGCCTTTAGGAGAGTACGACCAATCTGTAACCGATAAATTTGTATTATCTACTTTGAGTTTAATGCGTTTCCAATCGTCACGCCTTGAAATAAACCCTTGATTTCTATAAGTTTCCGTTCCTTCCAGTTTTACTGGTGGAATTTTAAGCCCCATTCCTATTGGCTCTAACGCTTTTAACTTAGCAATCGTTTCTTCGTTATTAATTTCAGAAAGATTGATTTTTAAAAAAGTTCTATCCGAAACATCTTTTGCAATCATCTTATCTTTGTTTTCCTCAACGAGTTGTTGAAAAAGAACAATATCATTAAGAGAAGAAATACCGATAGCTTCTTCATGTCCACCGAATTTAATTTGCAATTCTTCGCCTGCGTTTTTTGTAATTTCATCTATAAAACCGTGTAGGCTTGTTTCATTACTAACAGGGCTACGACCACTTCCAGTAAAATATCCCTTTTNCTCATTGTAGGTTAGGCAAATAATAGCCTTGTCGCAAGCCTCTGTAAGCCTGCCTGCGATAAGTCCTGCAAAAGCAGGGGGAACGTTATCAGGAAGTTGATATACACCGATATTATCTTCCTTTTTATCACCGTATCTATGTTCATCTAAAAACTGTTTATAGCCTTCTTCCATTACAAGTTCCTTGATATACGCTTTACGCTGTGTGTTACCTGCTTGTAGCTTGTCAAGTGTTCTGAAGGTTTTTGCAGAATAATCACCAGTTAAAGCATCGTACATGATTTGTGAGCCGTTTTCATTGTTAATATCACTCATTCTTGAAGCTGAATTGAGCAACGCACCAACGTTAAATGCAAGCTGATACGCTGTTGTTTTCTCATCAATCTTCGCTCTAGCAAGAAGGTTTCCTACAATAAAATCAAAATTGTTTTCATCGGCATTATCAATAACCTTAACGCCCTCACGAATGATAAATCTGTTTAGGCTGTTAGTATCTATAACACTAACCATATCGGTAGCTGTTCCAATACAAGCCAAAGCTTTTACTGCGTTTTCTTGCTTTTCGTCAATCTCAAATGGCTTGTTTTCTTTATCACGAATTGCTTTACAGTTCTGATAAATTCTGTAAGCAAGTCCTGCCGTACAGTATTGAGCGTTCTTCTTATCATCTTTATTAAAAGCATGAGGATTGCACAAATGGGAAATGTTATTAATAAACTGATTTCTAACCTTATCGTCTTCGATTAAGTGGTGGTCGATGATAATTACATCTTTACCTAGTTTTTCACGAGCAAAATCAAGTTGATTACTTCCCATATCGCAAACAATATGCCTAGTTCCTACCTCTCCCTCAATGTCAGGGGAAAGTCCATATGAGCCTCTACGGTCATTACACTCTACCTTTACATCACAATCAGGGTTGATAGCCCTAATTGTCTTTTCCATGATGTAAGCAGATGTAATACCATCGGCATCATAGTCGGTGAGGATTTTAACCTTTCCACTTTCAGAAGCCTCAATAACGCTTTTACTAACATTAGCAAACAAGTTCTTCACCTGCTCACTTTCTTTCGTGTGAGCCTCGATTGTCTGCACTGCCTCAATCATTTCATCTAGTGTAGTTTCCAATGGATATTTTTCACTCATTATAAATTCCTTTCGTTATTTCGGTTTGATTTACCCTTTTGTTTGTTAATTTCCTTTTTGTAATCTTTTTCAATACCAACGCCCTCACGAGCTATCGCCATAAGCTTATTAAAATCTCTGTCTTTTTTATAATTGCCATATTCAGGAGAAGTGGTCTTCGTATCAACATTAATCATAAACTTATACTTTTCTTCACCAGCTTTCCTAAAGTTAATAGCTTGCACTTCACCATTCTTTTTAAACGCATATGAGAACTTATCTCCGTTTTCATTAGAAACCGTAAGGAACGTATGCTTTTGCTTGTGTCCGTGACTTAATGTGACAGAATAGCTATCGTCAAGCTTTGAAATCATATGTTGTAGCTTTCCTTCAAGGTTTTTAACTTTGTGAAAATTCTTGTTGTCAACTTTTTGCATATTTGTGTCGCCTTTAGCAATAAACGCTTTGTTTTGCTTATCTTTATCAATGCCGTTTAATTCAAGCCATTCACTTATCGCCTCTGAACGCAACATATTATTAATTTCAACGCTTCCTTTTATGGGGAGAAGTTTACTGATAATATGTCCGTCTTTTTCTTCCCAACCACCATATGCCGTTCCTCTACCGTTAATATTCATATCTTTAGTGTCGGAATATAATGTAAAGCTAATATCTTTATCAGTATTAGATATAACAAACATATCGCCAGTTTCCGTATCTCTAACACGATAAGTTGCATCGGCAGAAATATATGTTCTTTGATAACGACCGTCACTAGAAGTAACAACCTTATCTTTTACACCTGCAAGAAACAATCCCTTTGGAGAGGAAATGCGAAGCATACGTTCAATTCTTTTAAGCTCTTCCTCTTTGTTAAGAACATACTCTAAGCCGTTTGCCTTACTCACAGCCGAATGTAAAATATGTATGGCGTTTCCATCTACATTCCTTGCGTTAATATAAGGAGGTTTTAACCGTTCGCCCTCAATAAAAATTTCGCTTCTTTCAATAGGTTTTGGGTTGTATGTGATTATGTTTTTCTCTTTTGTCGTTTTAATGTCATAATCCATTTCAAAAACATACCCCTTAAATTCAAGAAGAAATTTATCATCATTCATGGTCGTTATTACTCTTGCCTTATTACAGAAATCGTTGTAGAACTTTTCGTTATCGAATTTTTCTTCGGTTTCTTGTTCTATTGCTTTTTGAATTTCTTTGATAAGAGTTTTTTCTACTTTTCCGTCACTTGCTTTAACTGTGTTTTGAAGAAACTTATCTGTTTTATTTTTAAAGTCATCTATGATTTCTTTTGCGTTTTCAGCAGTGATAGTGTCAAGCTTACCCACTACATCGCTTGTAATGGCATAGAGTTCTTGAAGAGCCTCTTCTGTCATGTCGCCACTTGCAAGAAGTTCTTCCATGTCGTTTTCAATTTCTTCAAGACGTGAAGTGATGAAGTTTCCATCTTCTTTCTTTGAAAAAAGTTTACTCACCATCTTCCCAAAACCTTCTTTAATCATTTTCCACAAGTCCAATAAACTCTTGCGTTTTTCTTCTTCACTCATTCCTTCTGTATTAATCGGCATTGTTTGTTGCTTTTGTTCCATAATTAGTCCTTTCTTTTTCTATTCCAACCGAGAACATCGGCTTTTGAATAAGTTATCTGTTTTTTTGTTTTCTTTTCAGCCTTAATATAAGGCTTAACATTGTTTGTAAACCAATCCATTTCTTCAAAATTGTTGTTTTTTATATTTTCTACAAGGTTATTTAAACCTACGATTACCCTACCACCTACAATAAACTGTGGATTGTCTTTTGTACCACTTGCATATAATAAGATTTTGTTTTTCGGTGAAAGTGCGACAGTAATACAATTATTTTCGTAAAATATATGTTCGCTTTTAAATTCTTTCCTAAATCTTTTCTTTACTTGTTGATAAATAAGAAATATATTATTGCAATTCTCATTAATGATAGAAATGCAGGTTGTAGCTTTGTTACTGTTTTTATCTCGTAATGAATATTTCTCCTTTTTGTACCCACTTAGAAAATCAATAATCTTCTTATCAAAAATAGAATTGCTATCTAACGAGCCAGTATCATTTACAATATCTCTCTCTAAAGCTAAGGGTAGAAGGCTAGTGCTGTCAAATAAATTTACACCGTTTGTAATTAAGCTGTATCGAAAGTTTTCGTTATCCTCGCTTTGCTGTTCCTTTAATTTTCTTATAAACGTGCTATAAGAAATAGGCTGAACGTAATTTACATCAATCGGCTTGCAATCATATAAATTTCTTTCAAAAACTATACTTCCAACGGTGAGATAAAACCACTTTCTTTTACCATTTTCTTCATAAGGCAATATACTTTTTAAAAATTCCGTTTGCTCTTTATTTGCAAGAATATCAGGGTGCTTTTCGAGTTCGTTTGATAACTTAACAGCTTTAGAATTAGAGGCAAGTTCGGTCTTTGTAATAAGTAAAATTTGTTCCATAGTATAAGAAGGTTGTATTAAAAAGCAGAATTTTTCGCAATCGTTAGACAAAGGAAGTTGTTTAGAAAAATCAGAAAGTTCCTGCTCTCTTGTTTCCTGACGAATTAACCTTAATACATTTTGACTTTCAGTTAATTCCACTACTTGCCCTCTACTATTTATTACATATTTCAAAGTACCTTTTCCCACCTTTCTTTTTTTAACGCAAGTTCCCTTTGTTTAGTGTGATTAAATACTTTTGTTAAAATTTCATCAACTCTATCAGCATCTTTTTCTAAAAGTGCAATAAAGTCTTTATTAAATTCAAAATCATCTAGGTCATCAATTTTTTTCTTCTGTGCTGGAGTTATTTTAATATCTACACTACCTAAAAGCCCTTTCTTATAACCTAGCCCTTTCTTATAACCTTCACGCAACTTATCAGCTTCTTTTATATCGTTCGTGGTATGAGTTCTTTTGTATTCGTCAACTTTCTCTTTTTCCACTGTAAGCACTTCAACAATGTTTTCTATGCGTTCGTAACATTTTTCCATTATCATTCTTTCAATGCCCTGTTTATCTTCTCTCCATAACTCTTGCAAAGTAGGGAATTTCATAGGTTTTTCAGGCTCTTTTAAATCACCACTAAAAAAGCCCAGTTCAATCATTTCTTTGCGAGTACAATCAAATATATAGGGATTGCCTTTTTCATCGTGCGTGGGTGTATTTTCAGGTATTTCATTATATAACTTCATATAGTAATCGGTAGCCGATACTGGATAAGTTTCGTAAATAGTAGTAGAGTTTTTTAAACCTATAAATTTAAGTTCACTCTCTGTTACTGGAAAATAATCGCAAAACTTATTCCTTTTGTTTGCGTTTTCAATATGTTCAATTTCTCCCAAATTAGAATAATCATAAGGACTTAAATTAAAATCTCGCAACATTTTCCCACACAATTCCCTGAAGGGTAGTTCAGGAAACACTTCCTTTGCTAAAGAAATAGGGGATAGTGTTCTGTTACAAGCAAAACAAGTGCATGAGTTTTGTTTTTNATAAACTCTAGCAGATGGGTTTTTATCCTCATGAGCAGGAGAAGGGCAGGGAATATTTCTGTTTTTTCTGCTTGCATCTATGCCTGTGTACAATTCAATCACCTGCACAATAGAAATATCCCTGTTCATTTTTGATGTATCATACATTAACTTCGGTACAATGTTTTTCTCCTTCAAATTTACCTCTCCTTTTTTAATTACGCTAGGTTGCGATTGTCTTTGTTGTCCTTGCTGTGTATCTGTTCAATTTCGCTCTGTCCTTCGGTAAGCGACTTGTTTGCTTGCAATAAATGATTTTCCACTTTATTGTTTTTAATCTTATCGCTTAAATCGTGAATTTTGCTCTTGATTTCCTCAACATAAGCGACATAATCAATTACATTGCTTTTTTTTGGCTCATCTTTAGAAAACTCTTTGTCAAGAACAATAGACTTCATAAGGTTGTTTTGCTCTTTCAAAACATCAAAGAGTTTTAAGTTGTTTTCAGCGATTACGCTACTTTGGTATGCAACAATTTCGCTTTGTTTTGAAATCATCTCACTTTGTATAGTGATAATTTCAACAAGGCGACTAACATCTAAGCCCTCAATACCACTTTGTACAGTGCTAGACGGTGCTTGTTTTTCAACCTTTTCTTCGGAAGGAGATGTAATCGGCTTTTTAGATGTAATTGGCTCTGCTTTTCGAGTAGGCTTTACAGTTTCGTTAGTAGGCTTTTCTTTCGGAGAATAAACTCTAGGGCGTTCTCTCTTTTCCACTGGTCTTTCAACCTTTTCTTNGGAAGCTTTTTCAAAATTCTTAGGCATTTTTTCAATGATAACATCAGCGTTTTCTAAGAAAACTTTATCTGTTATTTCTTTTTCTGCCTTTGCAATGTCAATTTCCACCTCTTCAGCAACTTCTTTTTCAATCGGTTTTTCAAGTGTAATGTCTTTTTCAAGGTATTGGTTGTTTATAGCGTTTACCATTCCAAAAAGAAGTGCCGTTTTCTTGTGTGTACCTGTAATATCTTCATGTCCATTAGCTTTTGCTATTGCTTGCATACTAAACCTTTCAGGTACGCCGTCTTTAAATAAAGCGTTTTCCTTGCCTTCTTGATGCATTAGAAAACTGTATTCTTTAACAACTTGTGCCATGTCAATTGAAGGAACATCACAAATAGGTAAATTAGCGATGTTCTGTAAACTTGCTTGTGCAAAACTCTTGCCCTCAATGGTTTTACCATTAACAGTTATGCCACCGAAAGTAACAATTGGATATTGTTCAGGGGGATATTTAGAAAAAAACTTGCTTGCAAAAGTCGCAAATTCATCAGGAGTTAATAGGTCTTTCCCATTACTATCCAACCCTGCCTTATACTTTTCAATATCTATTCCTGCATCTTTAAAAGCATCATAGCCAGTTTTCGCCTTTCGCTCTGCTTTGGCTACACTTTTATTCGGTGCTTGTATTTCTCTAGTAAAGCCTAATATTTTTTCTTGATTAAGTTCTCCGTTTTCAAGAGGAAAAACAAAAGCCGTTGCCTTAATAGGAAAACCTGTTTTTTGTGGATAATCACCATTCTCAAAACCAGTTGTAGCAGTGTGAAGGAAAATCATTCCTTTATTATTTTCATTCGTAAGTTCCTTCATTAACTTTGAATATTCATTTTCACCACTCATGATTTTTTCAAGATTTAATACTTTATTTTTATTAATAAGTGTTTCAAACTTCTCATCAAGGTCAGCGTTTTCATAACGTTCTTTCCCTTTTTCTGAAAGTTCGTTAAAATAAGCAACATCTGCCTCACGCTGTCTTGTCTGCCATAAAGGCTCTAAGATTTTTTCATTTCTACCGTGCTTTGTAATAAAGTCATTAATAACATCAATGCGTTTATCAGCACCAGTTATTTTAGCCTCACGGTTTTCTATGTCTTTTTGCGTAAGGTTATACGCATTTTCAGTTACCATTGGAAAGGCTTTTAAAAAATCTTCTTTAGAAAGCTTTTCAAATTCTTTCATCTTTTCTTCATCTTTAAGAAACGAGCCAGTAGGAGAGGATAGCATTTGATTTCTTAGATTTTCCAAAGTCGCTTTACCTGATACGCCTTGTACTTTTAGATATTCGCTTGTAAGGTCAGTTTGGCTTATAGTTCTATCAGCTTTATCGAGTTCTCTAAGCCCATCAGCACAGCCTATCTTGTCTAAAAATTTTTCACAATGCTCCATGCCACCATTTAAGATGAGAATTCCCTTATCCTCTTTAATAACAGAAATAATTCTGTCAAATTCTTCCTTAAACGCCTCTTGTGAAAGAACGTTATCGCCTCTTAGGTACGCCTCTTTATCAATTGCACCATTTTTGAAAATATCATAACTAGCTTCGTTTTCAATAGCCTTATCAATCGCTACCTGTGGTGCTTGAACAAGATTATCAAATTCAATGCTTTTATCATATTGTCTTGTTTCATCGTTAAATTCAAACTGCGACAAACTCACTCTGATAGGCGAGTGTTCGCTAAAGTTGGCGTTATCAAGTCCAGTAGTGGAAACAACAAGAACGCTGTACGGCTCTTTTTTCTTTAGAGTTTCCTCTAACTGCAATAAATTTAAATTTTGTGGTGCGTAAAAATTACCTTTCATAGCTGTTCTCCTTTTTCTTAGTTACTGGTTTTTCAAGGTTAAGAGCTTCTCTGTTAAAGAAATAATCTTCTACAACCTGTTTAAAATCATCAGGAATACTAACAACCCTAGGGCTATATTCTCCCTCTCCACCATTATTTCTTAACTCTAAAACTAACTCTTTTTTGCTGTCATCTTTTATATCCTCAATAGAGCGATAGTAAAAATTTTCGGTGCCTTTTTCGCCGAATTCATCAAAATAAACACTCACCATACCTTCATTGTTTTTGTAGTTAAGACAATTCTTTTCCTTGTAATAAGAAATATCCATTTCTATTCCCATTTTCTCTAAACGTTCACTTTCGCTTCTCATAATGTTGTATAAGCTGTTTCTTTCCATAGCCTTTCCTTTCCATTAAGCACATTGTTATTCTTGTTTATATTCGTTATTATATAAAATAAAAGGATATTCCTTGTAGCCCGACCCACTGTTTTAAGCAGGAAGTCAAAAGCACTCGGAAATATCCTCTAATATATACTATTATCGGACTTTCCTTTTGAAATAGTAAAAGGTGCTACCGTTTTTATTTGGTTTGGCTACACGTTATTAAACGCATAGCCATTATTTTCTAAAAAGTGTGAAAACTCCTGATTTCAACTCACACGCCCGTGAAGGGCGTGACATTAAATATAGAGATATACTACTATCACACACGACCTTTTTAGTGGAAACGAACGACTTTTTCGTACCAATCTTGATGACTTCAAGACTATTCCAGTATATCATATCTTTCATACTTTGTCAAACCTTTTTCAGAACTAACGTTCGATTTCTTCTTTATTTTTTGCAAATTTTCTGCTACCAATGTAGCTTGACCGTCAATAATCTCATTGTCTTTCGTAGTCGTTCATTTTTACGCTCCTTTTACAATATCGTTTTTCTTCTGTTTAAGTTNCTTTTCAAAATCTACCTGCTTTTCAAAAACACTAGGGTATTCAGCGTGTTCTACAAAAAACCTTCCTACTTCATAGACAATATCATGGTAATCGTCTGCTATAACCATGTCTTTATGCTTTTCACAAAGCTTTTCTAGTTCCTTATATGCCGTTACTTCGTCATTAAAAACAACATCATTAACAGCCTCAATCATTAGTTTATCAGTGTTTATAGCAACCATTCTAAACTTTTTACCGTCTTTATCGTTAAATGGAGTAGTTTTATCCTTAAATTCATCTGTGCTTTCCACAGAACAAAGAATTCTATCGCCTTTTTCAAGCTTATCAACAATAAACTCGCCCAATTCCTCTTCTTTTTGCCTCGCATAGTCTTGTATTTTTTCAGGAAGACTATCCACATCTTTATACGCAAAGTATAAATTATCCGTACCAGTTACGCTCTTAGGTATAATGTTTACATGGTAGCCGTTGTTTTCAGCAAATTCTTGTGCCTGTGCCGTTTCATCTAAGCGAAAGATAGTGTATTCAGGGTTTTTATCAAAGAAGGTTTCTACTTCCTTAAAGCCAAACCTATCAACGTAATATGCTTTTTCGTCAATTACTATTACATCGCTCATAGACAAAGAGTGTCCTTTAAAATCAGCAGGCAAATTAGTATTAAACTTTGAAAAAAGTCCTTCTAACTTGCTGTCAATTGTGTCGTTTTTGGTAGTGTTTAAACTTCCCTCATAGACAAGTTTATAGTCATCTTGACTTATAACGTCTGAAACCTCATCAAACGGCTGAAAACGTAAATTTCGATGTTCGTCACCGTCTTTAACTTGATAAATCTGATACGCCTGATTTTTTTCTTCCACAGCAGGAGAACGAAGTAATTCCATCTCCTTTAATCTTTCAATAATCTTGTCGAATTCAGCATTTATAATTCTTCTTTCCTCGCCTTGTGGAGAAACAGAACATTCCGAATGTCCACAAAGATAATCGCACCGAATTCCTTTATCTGCAAGCTTATCATTTACATAACTTGCAAACGCCCTTGCAAACATTTCAATATTACTAGACCAATAACCTTTAGTATCTTTGAAATATTTTCTATCAGCTTGTTTTGAAGCTTTTAAATAGTCGGTTGGAGTTCTCGTTCCAACAGCACTTTCTTTCCAATTCATAGCGTTGATAATGGGAGTGAGTATATTGCCACTACTTCTACTTTGAGTTGCAAAATCATTGCTTAAATTCATTTCTTTAGCAATGTAACAGTCCAGTGCATGACCCCACTCATGGGCTAGTGACCCTGCTCCCCTCATTTTAGTAAGGTTGATAACGTTTCTTGCAGGCTCATAGTGAGCAAGTGCGTTGCCTATACCTCTTGCACCGTATGCGATAGCTAAATGTTCGCCTAGTGAAATATCCTTATCCCTTATATCAAGGGCAACAGCTAAATCTTTGAACGCATCGTATGACATATTTAAGTTAGTCTGCCTATCGTTTTGATTTTGCCAGTTTCCAAACTCACCACCACGAAACTTAAAATCTCTTAGCATATCCTCGCCACGAATATCAGCGTTGTTTCGATATTCTTCGCCACCCTCACGCACTATGTTGTCTAGCTGTGGAGGAGTAAACCTTTGTTTTCTAGTCTTTTTTCTAGCTTCGGAAAGCTCTTTCTTTTGTTCTTTTTCATATTCAATGGCAAATTGTTTTGCCTCATCTAACGTTTCAAAGTTGTTTCCAACTCCCCTTATTCTGTCAATAACAAAATATGTATCAGGTTTCCATTTCGATATATCCATTACGCTTTCATCGTTATAATAAAGCCACTGTTTGCTAGTTGGAGTAGTAACTGCAAGTGTAGTATCAGCCACTTTGGTGATGTTTTTTCCATCGTATTTAACAAACTTATAAGAGGATAACGCTTTCTCTTCAGCACTATATAAAAATTGTTTGTTTTTTATTTGCCTTTTAATTCCATCTTCTGTAATTAAAGAGGCTCTTAAAAATTTAGTTGTAGCAGAATGAGAGGCTTTGGGAAGTTGAGAGTACATATTGCCGTATTTGTTTTCTACATATACTCCGTCAATGTTTTCTTTGAAAAAATTACGAACGTCTTCCATAGTTTTAAGAGCCATAGCCTTATCTTTAATATCTCCCACAAATTCAATATAACCGTGTTGATATTTTTCATAAGGTAAAAAAGGTTTTGAAGGAATACTATCTCGTAAATTTTTTATGTAAAAAGCAACTTCAATTGGTAAACCTTCTTCAACCATTTTTTTATAGTTTGGTGCTTTCCAAAGTTGATTTTTAACAATAAGATTTTTCTTTTCAATTTCCGTCCAATCCTGAATATCCTCAACAGTGAGAGAACGATTAAGCCCTGCAAGGTCTTTTCTTGCACCACCAATTTTCTCACCAAAATCTTCAATTGGCTTGTCGGACAAATTTAGCTTATTAGACATTGTTACTCACCATTCCTTTCATTCTCATCGCCCTTATTGTCAAAGGCATAGTTTTAGAAAATGTATATTCTCTTAATTCCTCTTTAATAGTAATAGTTTCTGCCTGTTCAATTGAAGTGGGAAGAAATTCAAGGCTATCGCCACTACTTAAAGTAAAGCTTGCTTTTCCTTGTTGTAAGTCAACGTTTAAGATACCTTTAAAAGCACTGCTTTTTGCCCTTTCAGAAAAATCTTCATCGTTCGTATCAATCATATAGAATTCTGAATTTATTTCGTTTTCAGCTTCAATTATCTTGTAAAAATCATTATTTGCACAAGAGAACATAAGCTTAAACTCTGTATCTTTAAGCGTGAAATTTCCAAGATAAAACACAGTTTCTCCTTGATTATCCTTAAAGCGTTCAACACATTCCACAAAATTTAGAACATCAGTATCTTCGCTTTCGTAAAATTTCTTCCAGTTAATAAAAGCATTAAGAGGGTTGTTCTCATATTTTTCCCTGAACGCTTTTTTCTCACCTTCCGTAAGGGAATTGTACTTTTCACCATTAGTCATGTTATCTCTCCATATCGTCTTTAGATTTTTTCTTCGTTTCTTTTTCAGGTTTAGCTTTTTCTTCCTGAACATCTTCTTTAACAGCCTCTGTACGACTAGCAACAAAATCGTCAATTTTTTTATTAAACTTTTCAACCATTTTGCCGTGTTTTTCTAAATCGTCACTATACTTTAAGTAATCTGAATAAAGATTTTCAAAATCGATAGATAATTCCTCTTTTCTTTCCAGTATGTTTTTGTAATCATCAATCCAATCGGCTAAGACACTTTCATTATCGTAAAAAGAAGCCTTTAATTCGTCTTTCGTAAAAACATCTAAATTATCAAGAATAAGAGGAACATCACCAAAGTTTTCGATAAACGCCTCTCTAACGCTGTTTTTCACGCTTTCTTTTTCGTAAACTTTATAACCGTCAAGCAAATTGTCAAAATCTTCAAGGAAAACACCTTTGTTAATATAAAATTCTTCTTCCAACGCTTTATAATCTAAAACATCTTCGTAAATATCTTTTAAGTATTTCTTAGCCTCTTGAAGTTCGTGTAATGTTTCTTTGGTTTCCTCTGTTCCTTTTTCTGCGTGTTCTGCGAGTGCCTTTGAAAATCTATTTTGAAGTTCTTCTAACTTCTTATTAAAAACTTCAACGCTATCATCAACGTTAAGAGTAATTCCAACCTTATTAAGTTCAGATAACTCTGCGTTTAGTTTTATTTGAACAACTTTAAATTCTTTTTCAAATTCAATAATGTCCTTGTAATCGTCAACGAAATTACTAGCCTTTTTTTCGCCAACTTCATCAAGAATATAAGTCTGAAAACCAACACTCAAAAAGTAATCAGGGCTTTCTCTTTCAGTAGCCATTCTTTCAACAATATCTGCAACTTCTTCTACAAGAGCGACTTCTGCTTCACTAATGATTGGCTCTTCCTTTGGAAGTGGAGTTTTAGGGAAAACAGGAGTTGCCTCATATTCAAATTCAGTATATTCAAAGTCAAGACTTTCCATAAGACTTGCTTTTTCACTTTCACTTAAAAAGACACGCTCATCATTAACTCGGAGTTCAGTTTCGTTTTCATACAAATTAACATATAAACTTTGCAATTCTTCTAAAGTGTAGTCTACTTCGGTTTTCTTAATTCGGTTATAAATTTCTTCTAAAACAGAAATTTCATTAGCAGACTCTAGTTTAACTTCCGTTTCAAATGCAGGCGTGAACGTTGCCTCTGAAAAATCAAGTCTGTTACCGTCTTCGGTTTTTTCAAGCTTAATATTTCCAACCTTGTAAGTACCTTTAAACTTTCCACGTTTCTCATTGCGTTCGTCTTCATTTATGGAAAAACCACTATCAGCACCGTTTATTTCCTCAATATCTGTTACTGGCTTGTAGTTAATGAAAACCTGCCAACCTTTTTCAAAAGCTTTTTTTGCCTCTTCCTTTTCAACATCAAGGAAACTAATACCACTTTTCTTCATTTCAGCAATTTCCTCTGCCTTTATATCCCATGCGTTTTTTGTTTTTATAAATTTTTCTCCATTGTATCTGTTTTCAAGAACAGCACTAAAGAATTCCTTGTCGTTTGTTTGCTTTCTCCATTGTTCGTATTCTTTATCTGTTAAACCTAAAAACTCTTGAAGTGTATCGCCTGTATCATTCTCGTGCCAGTAATCAATATAGTCGTTTAAATCTTCCAGTGTAGCCTCTGCGTTTAAACAATCGTTAATAAAACTACCGTTAGAATTCAATTCTTTTAATTCGCTCACAACAATTCCTTTCTAATCACGTCCATAACCTCACCTTTCTATATCTTTTTTTTGTTTACGTTTTTCTAAGCCTTTGATTTCTTGAATTTCAATTTGTTCAGGAAACCATGCGACTACAATATCAATATCATTTGTGCCTTTGACGATAACTCCGTCATGTCCAGTAATTTTATTTACTGCCTCTAAGAAGTCACGTTTTAGTGCGTTTGACATTTCATAAAACATATCTACGCCAAGCAGGGAAGCCTCTTTAAAATGTTCATCAACAACCTCACTGACTATTGCCCTAATATCTTTTTCTAAATTAGGATTTTCAGGGGTACATATACTCCAAAACTTTTCTGAATAATCGCCAAGTGGATTTGCAAAAACTTCACTGTCGCAAGGGGCGTAAATGTTTGGGTGCTGTAACATTATTTCTTTTACTTCATACGGCGTAAGAAGAATATCGTGTGTGGTTTCTCCATTGTTAAGTTCATACGGTTTATCTATGCGAAGCTCAACTTCGTAAATAAGATTTCCATATCCCTTTGCCGTTTCCTCGTGATTAGTAAAATAAAAACCACTCCCATATTGTTCGTTTCCACTTGCCGTTTTACAAAAGCTACTATCGAATTCTTCAAAGACGGCATTTGTTCCATGATACGCTTTCATATGTTACCTCTCCATGTCGTAATTTCTTTTGTTTGCTCTGTTAGATTTGATTTCTAAATCAGAAATTTTATTCTCAATCTTAGATTTGATTTCTAAATCAGAAATTTTATTCTCAATCTTTTCAGCAACTAAATGAATTTTATAATCATTTGCACCGTTTAAATCCATTATGTTATCATACATATAATTAGGAGAATTAACGCCATTAAGAATTTTCATTGCCTCACCTTTCCACTGGTCGAGATTTACATTGTAGTTATCAATGAGAATAGAAATTTCTGCGTTGCCTTTTACGAAATTTGATTTGTCACTACCAAGAGGGGAGAAACAAATATTTTCTTTCGGTATAAACGGCAAATGTTCTTCAATCCATTCCCACTTATCCTGAATTGTGTTTTTATCTGCCGAGCTTATAATGCAAACATCAAAACCTTTTTCGTGCAAATTCTCTGCAAGTTTTATCACTTCATCGTAAGGCTCTATATCTCTGAAATAATGATTGGTAGGGTCGAGAATTTCTTCAAGCGTAAAGCCTCTGCCATCTGCGTACCATTTTCCTAAAGTGCCATCAATGTCAAAATAAATTGAAGGAGAATTTTCTTTTTCATGGTGTCCTTCAGTTAGAACATTCCAGTTATCCCAACTGTATTCTTGATACACTTTTAATTCTTTATCATTGTTAGAATTCCAAACCTCTAAACCGTTTTGTTTGTTGATTATTTTTACGCTAACATCTTCATAGCATTTAGCTTTTTCTAAAGCTAGTTCAAAGGAAATTTCACTCTCTTCGTGTATTCCACCTATTTTATCTTTAACTGAAACTATGTATGCCATATAAACCTCGTTACTCCTGAATGTATCCGTTATTTTTGCTAATAGAGAAGGATATAAGTGTATATAAGTATAGCAAGATATACCTATACCCTGTTTTAAGTGAATTTACCTCTCTATTTCATCTTTCAATTCCGTTGGAAAGTAAATTTTCTGCTTGTTCACGAGAAAGCGTTACGAGTTCCTCATTTTCATAAATGTTTCTTAAATTTCTTCGTTCCATTAATACACTCCTTATCTTTCAAAGTCAACGTTTTTATTCGTCTTTTTATTATCGTCAATTTGTTCTGTATCGTACTTTTCATTTAAGTGTCCGAGTTCAGCACCTGCCTCAATTTTAGTGACTTCTTTCGTGCCTAAATCATTAGCCTCTTCAAGTTTTACTTTACCCTTTGCCATTGAAACATCAACCGTTGTTTCTTGTGGTACTTCGTTATGGATAACTTCATTTCCTCGCTCAACTTTTTCATTAAAAGTTTTTTCATTTGTAGAATTAACTGGGCTTGTGTTCATTACAAAACCGTCACTGCTTTCTACAATTTCAACATCAGGAAGTTTATCTTCAAGTTCCTCTTTTGCAAGTTCGGAAGCTTTTTCATTTACACCATACTCTTCAAACTTTTTAAGAACAACACAAACAGCAACGGCTTCAACCGGACTAAGCCCTTCGTTCTTTACTAAAAGTTTTTCATTTTCAGAACGATAACCTTCTTCGTAAAGTTCTTTCGCTTTATCAATCGAAACTAAAGTTTTTTCTTGCTGTTCCTGTTCTTGCAATNGTGCTTGCATTTCACGCCAAACTTCATTATACAAAACAGAAGGCTCATCGAAAATAACATTTGCACGACCTTCATCTCTTTCCTTAATGAATACTCTTAAAGTTTCGCCAATAACATTTTCATCTTGAATTTTATACTGTTCTCTATACTCTTTTGTCTTATCAATGCTTTGCATTAAATCCGATACGCTAATATTTATCTCGCCGTCATCGCCTTTCTTTTCAGCAATAAAAGCGTTGGCGTAATCAGATAAGTTTTTATTGTTTAACGCCGATTTAACAGTTGCGTTGTATTCAGCAATCCCCATCATTTCAGGCTCAATTTTTCCTGTCCTTGTACCTTCAACTGCCTTTAGTAAATCTTTGTTAAAGCCACCACTAAGAGTTACCATTGTTTCAACGTATTCCTCTTTATCTTTCATTAACGTATGGCAAACGCTACTTGTTCCTTTTTCTACATCATCATTAAGCGAAACGAGAGTAGAAGACTTTGTAAAATCAAGTGCGTTACGAATTTCTACAAAGAAATCTTTTGTATCGGAATATTTAGCAAGCACTTCGTTTTCCTTTTCGGTGAGATTGCGAAAATCCATTTTTTCAATTTCTCTTTTTTGATTTTCATAATCTCTAAGTAAAATTTGTACGTTTTTGCTTTCTTCACTTGCAATTTTATCTGTCATAATATTTCACCTTCTTACCCTTTAAGTCTTTAACACGATGTGGAAAACTTTCTTGTTCAATCTTTTTCCCTAACTTGTCATGCCACGCTTCGCTAACATCTTTTAATTCAACCTTGACATAAGGGTAATTTTCAAAATATAATTTTATATCTAAATCAGTTGTAAAGAAATGGTCTTTTATTTTTTCTCCCCTTTTTTTGCCAGCACTGTATTCCACTTCAATATCTATAACTTCTTCTCCATCAAGATACAGTTTTCCGTTTTCATAGCTACCTCTATAAACTTCTTTGTTTGCGTTAAAAAATTGTGCTAAAACAGGCTCAATGTTTTTATATTTCATACTCCCCAAAATTCCCCTCGGAACAACAAGCTTTGGTGTGAAGTTTTTATCGTCATAATTGTCATAAAGGAAATTAAGTAATTTATCTAAACCTTTATGCTCATACTCTTTGTAATGTTTTTTTACAAAATCACTTATACTTAGCAAATGTAAATCATCAATCATTTCAAGAAGTTTCTTTCCTTCTTCTATACGATTAACCTTTTCCTCAATCGGAACGCAACAGTTTGCTAAATAGTCCTTTGTTGTATCTTCATAAGCACAAAATATAGCGTTGTCTACAAGAATTAAAGAGTTTTGCGTTCGTGGATTGGTAAGATATTTAATACTATGTCTTCCACCTTTTACTGCATCTTGTACTAAAACATCTTCAATTTTCGGAAGTAACTTTGAAACTATCGCCTTGTCAACTGCTTTCAACGGTGCGTTGTCATTATAACAACCTGTATAGTATCTGTTCATTTGCCACTCGATTGCTATTAACGCTTTCAAAACATTATTATCATGAAATCTCATATATTATCTCTCCATATCGTTTTTATCTTTTACTTTTTCAGGCTTTGATATTTTATCAAAAACTTCTTTTAAATTTTCTTCTTTTAAGATTGGTTTTTCATCAACGATTGAAACTTTCCCTTCAGTCCAAACTGTATCAACCATACCATAAACCTCATTAACTGAATAACCATCGTTTTCTCTTCCTGCACCTTCAATTTGAATATTACACACCATATCACATGGGAATACAGCAGGTTTTTCAAGTGCAATATCTAAATTAGAGCCACAACCAATCCACTCGTTATATAAACCAATAGTAGTACCTTTAGAAAACTCGATGTACCTTTTCTTATCATCGAATTTATCACTCTCAATCGTATCAATTAAATCTATTAAATCTCTGCCTTTTGCAGAAACTAAAACTGTAACTTCCGACATTATATAACCGTTATACTCTTCGATTTCATCAATAACACTTTTAACGAAATTACTTTCTTGTGTATATTGAAAATCTTCGTTATTGAGAGCTTTTAAAACTTCTTCTACGTCATACCCTTGTTGGTGAATAAGATAGGTAAGTGCGTTATCACCATGTTCTTCAAAGTCGTCTTTATCTCTGTAAAAATCATTAAAATCAGAAGCGTAAAAATCAGTAATAGAACTCATATCCAAATTAACTTCCGTTTGAGTAGCAAACATTAAGTTTAATTTATAATCATTATTCAAAAAACTTTCCACATCAATTTCTACGCCATTATAACCACCAGCTTCTAGCAACCCTCTTGTTCCTTCTCGATACATTTCAAAACGCTTAAAGCTATCTTCAAAATCTTGCCCTTCCTTTTTCGCATTTTCTAAAATAGTATCGTACAAATCATTCTCCATTGAAATGAAGTTGTCAAAATTCAAATCGTAAATTTCATTTTCAAGAGCTGTTTCAAATTTCTAAATCTCTGTTTACTTCACTCATAACATTCTCCTTTTCAATTTCTGCAAAATATTTTTGCATTTGTTGTTCTTGCCATTCGGCAATCTTTTTGTCTTCTTCAAGCATTGCTTTGTGTTCGGCATTTACTTCCTCTTGATTTTCAAAACCATTTTGAAAAAACCATATCCACTCCTTAAAATAAAAATTAAAAAAGCAGGTAATTATGCACATACTCAAAAAGTACGCACTAATACCTGCTTAAACTTCTCTATGAAACGGACTTTCCTTTTGAAGTAGGGTAAAAGGTGCTACCGTATAATTTGAGATACAAAATATTCGCTTTCTATAATTATAGCATACTATGAAATGTTTGTCAATAGATATTCTGAAATTTATTCGTTATTTTCAAGCAAAAACAAACACTTTAGCTACAATTCCTACAATAAGAACAAGGAACACATTTAACCAAGTAAACCATACACCAGTTTTACTCCCTGATAATATTTTTCCTAACCTCAATCTTTTTACACCAAACAAAAACGGTACTCCTGACGGATTGAACATATCAAGGAAAATATGAGAAAGGCAACCTACGAACAAACCAACAAGAGAGGGAAGATACAAATAAGACAATACAAGTCCGATAAGATAAATAGTTGGGTCGTGCATTATTCCTCTGTGATTGCTACCTGTTTTCCCTGTCATTTTTCCCAAAGTGCCAAACATTGTACTTACTGGAGCAGAAAGTTTTCCCATATAACTTGTAGGATTGTCTATATCAGGTAGTATTCCACCAATCAGCCCACCAAGAACAAAAAGAGTGGTCGTTTCGGCAGATGCGTTCAAATTAGGTAATACTTCTCCAATAACATTCATATTCATTGCAATCGCTGTGCCTAAACTTACACCAAAGACAAAATGAGAATTGCCATTCAAAAAATCATTCCTTTCTAATCTAAAAAACTATATCAATCCAATTCGTTTTCTTTAAATTTTCAGCAAAACGATTAAGAGCAACATCGTACTCCACATCGCTCATTTCTTTTTCTTTATCAATCAAAACATGATAGTGTTCAAGCTTTAAGGTAATAGGAGAGAATGTTGCAAACTGATTGAAATGCGAAACCATAAAACAAAGATACAAGCCAGTGTCTTTTAACGCTTTTTCTAAAACCCATTTAATGTATGCAAATTCACCATTAGTATGGTAAGGATAATTGACAGCAGAAAAACGAAAATCATAAACAAGATATATTGATAAAAACTTCTTGTTTACAAATTCTTTAGCAAGAGTGTCTTTTGCGTTCACTCTATCACCAAAGTGTTCGTTCATTGGAAGTACACTTCCTTTTGAAAAGAAAGGAGAGTAAAAGTGATTGTCCTCAATATTCTCATCAGCTTTTTTAAAAATACGAAAATAATTCAATAAACAATTTTTGCTCACAAGGTGAAACGGATTGAATATAGCTTTTAAACGTATATACTTAATATCTCTTAGTTGTTTTATCATTTTNTCNCCTCGTTTCGCTGTGTCAATTTGACATNCTTTTTAATGCTCTCTATCTTTCCATTCGTCATAACTCATAACCTCAAAAGTAGGCTCGCTTTTGTTCCCTTGAACCTCTCATCACTAAAGTGACGAGATTCCTGTTTCACAGACTTCGCAACCTCTATCTCCACAGGCGTATATTCCCGTCGTTCCAACGGTATTGTGTTGCTAAGCACTTAGTAATCTAAGCCCTTCATTTAATATATTTTGATAAGCCATATCTAAATCTTTAAGCGAAGACTGAAGCGAAATACTATCGACATCTTTTAACCATTCATATGTTTGTTTTAATTCTTTTAAATTATTAGCACAAGAATTATAACTTAACGACGTTTTATTTTCTTTATATAATTCAATTCTTTTCGCAAGATAGTGGTTATATACAAATCTACAACATCCAAAAGTTTTCTGTATTAATTCTCTTTGTTTTTTATTTGGATATATCCTATATTTATAAGCCTTTTCCATTGTATCCACCTCACTTTCTTTTCTGATTTTTAATATAATTTCTTTCGTAATTCGTCACCATGTTCCTTCATTAATAACCTTGCAGACACACCTTTTAATGCTTTTATTATATTTGGGCATAAGGGGGGCATATATTATCAATACATTTTTTTTACCTTTTGAATATAATGTTTCTGTTGTATTTTGAGTCTGACATATGTAGTCAATTCATCTCATGACTAAAGTCACGAGTATTCTTGACTAGCTTATAAATTCCTTTCATTTAAGCGGTGAGAAGTTTCTTTACTTCTTCGCCTGACATAGTTTTGGTTTTTAGTATTTTTTGTGCAAGCTTTTCCACTTTGTCATATTCATTTCGGAGAGCAGTGAGAGTTTTGAAGTATAACCCACTAGATATTGAAGAAACTCGTTTAAGCAAATTTTCGTTTTGAGTAAATGAAGTTTCAGAAAATACATCGTAATCTATAAGCCCTGTTTCGTTGTCGAAACCATATTTACCAACGTACAACATAAGTAGCTTTGTTGCTTGTGTAATATCGTTGCTTGCACCTTGTGTAACATTTTCTTTTCCGTATTTTATTTCTTCCGATGCTCTACCTGAATATGCAATCATAATTTGTTCTTCCATATCGGCTTTTGTTTGGAAAACGGAATTACTATCAGTTTGGAAAACAGCACCACCAACGCCACTTGTCATACCTTTAATGGAAATTCTTGAAATCGGTCTATTTAAAATCAGCGACATAATGGCGTGTCCTGCCTCGTGATATGCAACTCGTTCAACGTCTTTCTTGTGCTGTTCCTCATTTGAGCGATTGCCTTTGAATATCATCTTGTCGATAGCCTCTTCTAAGAAATCGTGGGAGATTGAAGTTTTATCTTCTCTAAAAGCAATTAGTTTAGCTTCACGGCATATTGCAGAAATATCAGCACCTGAAAAACCAGTTGTTTGTTTTGCAAGGTTTTCTGTATCTACGGTTTCGTCTTTTTGGTCTTCCAAGTAATGCTCAAATAATTCTTGCCTTGTTTCCCATTTTTTCGGAATATCTATTTTTATCTTTCTATCAAATCTTCCTGAACGAAGTAACGCTTCATCAAGGTTATCTGCTCTATTTGTAGCACCAATTACAAGAACATTGCCTTTATCTAAAAAGCCGTCTAGTTCTGTTAATAAAGCGTTGATAGTTTGGTCGTTTTCTCTATGACTTCTTTGTGAGCCACGCTTTGTACCAACGGCATCTATTTCATCGAAAAATAAAACGCAAGGAGCTTGTTTTCTAGCTTGTTCAAAGGCTTGTCGAACACGTTTCGCACCTAAACCAACATACATTTCAATCAAGTTACTTGAATTCACTGAAATGAAGTTTACGCCTGCCTCTTTTGCGATTGCTTTTGCAAGCATTGTTTTACCAGTACCTGCACTGCCTTCAAAAAGTACGCCGTGCGATAAGTCTTTTGAGCCTTTTTTTAGTTGTTTTACAAGTAGCTGTAAATCTCCTTTGACTTCTTCATGCCCTATAACATCATCGAATGTTACGTTGATTTCTTCAGGAATAGCTTTTTGAGCAAAGGTTGCACTTCCCATTGGTGAGCCTTTAATAATTAAGAAAAATCCACCTAAGAGAATTGCATAAACAAGAATTTCAACATACTTACTGGCGTTTGCAAAATTATCGGTTTCTTCTTTAACAACAATTCCTTGTTCTAAAAGTTCTTTCTTGAAATTGTCGCCAGCAGGGTAAATCACCTTACGAAGTTGAGAGTTTTCATAAACGTGATTAATTTTTTCTAAATCACTCATGCTTTGAGTAATTTCGCTTTGCAAATAGATAGTCATGTATTCTTTGTCATCGTTGTATTTAATAACATCTATCTTTTTTTCTTCAACAAGGCTTTGATATTCCAAATAACTTATCATTTGAATTTCTTGTGGTCTTGTTAATGCAACAAAACTTATAATAACCAAAAAGATGAACGCCAATATATAAAATACTTTCTTTTTTCCCTTCACAATTCATCACCTTTCAAAAAAGGGCATTGAATATTAATCAAACGCCCTCTTGTTTTTTAATATTCAATTGTATTTTCGTTGTTGTTATATGTATTTTCGTTGTTGTTATAAATGCCTGTATCATCACTTTCAGTCGATTTTCCTTCAAGCTTTTCTTGTATGCCGTAAAAGTCGCTTTTAAGAACAGCCTTTAGCAAATCATCAACGGAAACTCCACTTTTTTCAGCAAGATTAGCAACTGCATCAAGCTTTTCTTGTTTTTCCTGCCCTTTAAGTTCTGCAATCACTTTCTTTTGTTCTGAAATAGCTTTGTTCATTTCGGAAAGCTTTGCTTGATAATTTGCTGTATAATCATCACGCTTTGCAATTAGATTATCAAGTTTCTGCTGTTCTTTCTCAATTTTTGCGAGAGTTTTTTTTGCGATATTTTCTGTCATTTTTAATACTTCCTTTCTCAAAATCTTCATTTATTTTTTCCAATTTCAACTCACACGCCCGTGAAGGGCGTGACCCTAGACCGTTCTTCTTTTAACAAGGTTTCAAGGTAATTTCAACTCACACGCCCGTGAAGGGCGTGACATTAGCAGCGCCAAGTGCCTGTATCATCACTTTCAGTCGATTTTAAGTTTCTTTCATCTTAGCTTTTGCATAAAGCTGACTTAATTCTTCTTCGGAATAACTATCTATTTTTTCAATAATCTTATCAACCTTGTAATATTCCATTCGTTCTTGAAGAAATATCATAAACTCAACCAAAGTATCTCTGTAAAGTTTTTGAATAACTTCCCCTGATATACGCTTGTAGTCAATAAAATCTTCAATAACTTTTTTGTTCAAAACATCGTTCTTTACAGCCTCAATTACATTAATTTCAGTTTTATCAACAGCTTTAAGATTATTAAAGCTATAAACATCGGCATCATAAAACATTCTACTTTATCCTTTCTTATTTTTTTCACAGGTTTTCATTTCAATTTCTTGAACAACTTCCTTTCCATAAGCCTCTATCCTCAATGTGTAACAGAAATAGAAAAAACCGATAAGAATAAGCAAGGTGTATAACGCATTATGTAGTTGAGTTACAAAATGAGCAGGAAGGGGGCAAATTTCACCTACAAGGCATTTTAAACGTGTCGTGGGATAAAACTACTCCCAAAGCACTAAAGTGTCTTAAATCGCTTATTTTTAGCTTTTGAGTTTCTACCATGGAAGTTTTTAAAAATAAACCTAAAGAAATAACTCTAGAAATAGCATTAGAATAAGCTTTGAGGGTTGTTTTTGAAAAGGGGGGTACTACGAC
>JGI24712J26585_10001066_pt1 | contig 23601 bp, 22 predicted proteins | sample BioPla3DNA2_FD_26585 | JGI IMG/M metagenome (IMG submission 26585)
CAATACATTTTCAATATAGGATTCGGTTAAGGACAAATTCTCGTCATATGGCTCAATGTCCCTTCTGGAATAGTGATATAATTCCGGTGTCAAACCAAATATGTTTATTGAGTCTTCCCCGTTATTTACTTTAATTTTTTTATTATCTAATAATATTGCGCCCTTTTCTGTAATTTTATTTATATAATTTAAAAATCTATTATTGTCACTGTAACTTGTAAGCTGCTCTGCAATTTGTTCATGGTTTCCCAAGCACATGTAAATCGGGCATGCTTTATCAAAATGATCCAAAAACTCAAAAAAAGCGCCTTCATCAAATATTGTAGAACTCATCATATCTCCTGTAATTAAGAGAATATCAGGATTCAGTGATTTTATCTTTTTTGCAAGACCAATATTCTCCATCCCGAAGGTTTTCCCGTGCATATCACTTATCTGGACTATCCTGTACCCATCAAAACTCTCCGGTAAATCTTTATAAGTAAGTTCATAACGGGTTATCTGAAGGGTATGGTTTTGCCAGTAATAGAATACTAATATAAAAACCAGAATAAAAGTTATTATATAATAAGTTTTTCTGTTTTTTTTGAACATAATACACCTCTGAAAGATTATATCATATACCATAAGTTCAGCAATTACAATTCATTGTCATATGCTATACTAAATATACCAGAATTAATAGGAGTGATTGATTTGAATAATGATTTTAAGCCAATTGAAGCCAATAAGCTAACAGATAACGTGTTTTCACTGATAAGTAAGGATTGGATGCTTATTACCTCAGGAACCGTTGACAACTATAACACAATGACTGCCAGCTGGGGCGGAATGGGTCATCTTTGGAACAAAAATGTATGTTTTGTTTTTGTAAGGCCGAGCCGCTATACTTATGAATTCATGGAAAAAAATGATACTTTCTCTCTCAGCTTTTTCCCGAAAGAATGGCGTAATGTCTTAACTATTTGCGGAACAAAATCCGGCCGTGATATCAATAAAGCAAAGGAAACCGGATTAATTCCAATAGCTGGGGACAATCAAACCACCGTATTTGAACAATCCAGACTGATAATAGAATGCAAAAAATTATATTATCAGGATATTCTCCCCAAGAATTTTCTTGATCCTGCAATTGAAAAGAATTATAACGGCAGTGATTATCACCGCATGTATGTCGGGGAAATACTGAGCGTAAAGAAGAAATAAAAAGAATCTTTTTGTTGACGTAATTGATCCTTCGACTACGTTATGGATGACAGTAAATGTAGCAGGTGCCGTGAGTGATGTCAAATGGTGTCAGCGGAGCATGGATTGCGAAGCTACGCGACTTGAATCCCGGATGGATTCACGGAGCGGCGCATTTGACTCACTCTACAGGCACCAAACCGGTTGAGCAAGTTATTTCAATATATGCTTTCAAATATGACCCTTTTTCTTTCAATCATTTCATCAATCCGGTCTATATATTGAGCGACATCTCTTACATTGTATGTTCGCTCGATTTTTTTGCCGTCAGGTGACACAAATTTCGAAATTGACCCTGCTCCCACTGCAATGATGCTCTGTACTTCCTCCATTGAATGAATATTATAAAGACATTCATATCCGGCTTTCGCATAGCCTGTATTTTCAAGATTTGCGAGGATATTCTTCTGCCTGTATAAATAATATGGTCTCATCCCCATGTTCTCGGCTGATTGTCTGGCATCATTAATCATCGATTCTACCGTTTTATCCGGGGTAAGCTCATAGCAGTTGTTGCAGCTTTCTATACTTTCATGTAGTATTGAGGCCCTCTTAATTGCCATTGTATGCACTGTCAAGCTCTCAGGATCCATCTCTTCAATCCATTCCAGTGTGTGATTGAACATTTTTTCATCCTCATTTGGAAGCCCTGCTATTATATCCATATTTATGTTATTGAACCCCGTGTATCTTGACATATAGAATTTTTCAACAATTTCTTCGGGAGTATGATTTCTGCCGATTGCTTTAAGCGTTAAGGCATTCATTGTCTGGGGGTTAATGCTGATTCTTGTAATATTATTATTTTTCATTGTTATAAGCTTATCACGGGTAATTGTATCGGGCCTTCCTGCTTCAACAGAAAACTCCACATTATTTATATCAAATGAATTATTAACAATCTGCAAAACACGGTTAAGGTTTGAATTGTCAAGTGCAGTAGGAGTTCCCCCGCCAATATAAACCGATTTAATTTTTAGCTTATTTTCTTCGACAATTCTCCTGACAAATCGGATTTCCTTCTCAAGTGTTTCCATAAATGCGGGAATAATACTTCTGAAGCGCTCAACAGGATAAGAAGTAAAAGAACAATACAAGCAGCGGCTTTTACAAAACGGAATACCAATATACAGGTGTACACTTTTGGGATCAACATGAATAAACGGTCTTTCCACAACCCCAATATCATAAAGTAAGGCAGCCTTTTCTTCATTCATACCTGTTGCTTTTACAAGCTGATTTATAGTCCCGGATTTATCAAGACCATCCTGAATACATTGCATGGTAAGCTTAACAGGTCTTATGCCGGTTAACGATCCATATGGCAGATATTTACCGGTTACCTTGGACAATACATCAACAATACACGCTCCTGCAATTATTTTCCGGCTTTTCAACAAGCCTCCTCCAGGCTTCTTTAAGTCATTGGCTGAAATTTTCTTTTCACATAAATATTGAGGTTCAATATCATATGAGTCTATATTTTTGATAATTTCAAACTTATCGATACAAGTATAATAAGTGACTTTACAATACCACTCCTGTCCGTTTATAACACTGATATTCAGATACGAACCGGGAGTAAAACTATTGTCCGTAAATTCTTCTTTTATAATGACAAATAAATCTTCGTTAAAAAAGAGGCGTATCAACCCCCACGCCTCCAAATCCATATCTATACCGGTTATTTTAACCCATAACTTTATATTTTCAGACATAAGGATTATTTCCTCTCTCATAGTCGATTGTAGTGGGCATCCCATGCCCGGGATAGACCTTTATAGAGCCATCCAGTGTATACAGCTGGCTTTTAATAGACTCAACAAGCTGTTTTTGGCTGCCTCCAAATAAATCTGTTCTGCCAACGCTTAATTCAAAAAGGGTATCTCCGCTAAAAAGCATATCCTCACATAAAACACAGATACCGCCGGGAGAATGGCCGGGAGTGTGTATAATTTTAAGATCAACATCTCCCAGAGGCAGCTTGTCACCATGATTCAGAAGACAGTCGGGATAGGGATTGTCAATATTAGTATTAAATCCGAATAAATTATATCCATTCTTATCAGCATCCGAATAAATAGGCAGCTCATCTTTATGGAGGCAAATAAGGGCTCCGGTAGCATCCTTAATTCTTCCTGCATAAAAAATGTGATCGGCATGGCCATGAGTAAGAATAATATATTTCGGCTCCAGATCTTTGCTGTCAATAATTCTTTTTATGTCCTGAGGTTTATTGCCGCAATCTATTATGGCACACTGGTTATTGCTTTCCACAATATATGTGTTTGAACCAAATATTCCATTTGTCAAAATTATAGGCTCCATTATACACCTACCCTTAAAATGTTTTTTTACTGTCAAGCATTAGCGTCACCGGACCGTCATTAATAAAATCCACTTCCATACTGGCCTGAAATACTCCGGATTCAACCTTAATGTTGTATTTGCTGCTTAAATATTCAATAAATCTATCATAATACTCCTGCGCCTTTTGAGGTCCAGCCGCCTTTGAATAGCTTGGCCTGTTCCCCTTTCTGCAATCTCCGTAAAGTGTGAACTGGGAAACAACCAGAACATTTCCGCCCACATCAAGAACCGACAGATTCATTTTATCTTCATTGTCTTCAAAAATTCGTAATTTTATGATCTTATCTGCAATGTATTTCAGGTCCTTAATCTCATCATCTTCCCCTACACCTAGTAATACCAGTATCCCTTTTTCTATTCTTCCTGTTATACGTCCTTCAACTGTTACTTGAGCACGTTTAACACGTTGTACCACAGCACGCATATAATCTCCTCATTTGTTACGTGATATATCATATACATCCTTTATACGACTCATTTTAGCAATTATTCTATCCAATTGATCGGTATTATTTATTTCAAGAGTCATTTGCATCTGAACCGTCATGTCCTTGGCAGTTCTTGCATTAATTGCTCTTAAGGGAATTCTGGATTCTCCGATAGCATTTGTAATCTCAACAATAAGGCCGGTTCTGTCACGGGCTTTAAGAGTAATTTCGGCTAAATAAGAGACATTAGTTGAAACACTCTTATACCAGTATACTTCAATTAGTCTGGCGTCACCGTCTATTATTGTATTTCGTATATTGGAACAATCCTTTCTATGGACAGAAACACCGCGTCCCCGCGTTATATACCCTATAATTTCATCACCGGGGACAGGGTTACAGCAGCGGGACAGTCTGACCAGACAGTTGTCAATACCCTTAACCACCACACCACTCTCCGGCAGTGCTTTGCTTTTTCGTTTGCTTTCCTTTTCGATTTGATCAATGAGCATATGTGTCTGCTCTTCTGGCGGGAGGCTCTTTCTGTATTCCTCTTTTAACCGTGATACGACTTTGTTGGCGGTAATACCGCCCAGAGTAATAGCTGCAAAAATATCTTCAATATTATGAAAATTATATTTTTTCAATAAAGATTCTATATATTCACTCTTTACGGCCTGGTTCATGGTAAGCCCGTGTTTCTTCAGTTCCTTTTCAAAAGCAAGCTTACCCTGTTCAACATTTTCTTCTCTTTTTTCTTTTTTAAACCATTGATTTATTTTATTTCTGGCCTGTGATGTCTTGGCAATCTTCAGCCAGTCTCTGCTTGGACCGTTACTTGCCCCGGATGTAATAATTTCAACAATATCTCCGTTTTTAAGCTCATATTCCAAGGTTACAATTCTTCCGTTTACTTTAGCACCTATCATACGATTTCCAATAGCGCTGTGAATAGAATAAGCAAAATCAATAGGTGTTGATCCGGCTCTGAGGCTTTTAACATCCCCTTTTGGTGTAAAAACAAAAACCTCGTCAGTAAATAAATCTATTTTAAGATTCTCCATAAATTCATCGGGGTCTCTGGCGTCCTTCTGCCATTCAATCATTTGACGTAACCAGGAAAGCTTCTCTGCATAAGACTTCTCACCATATCCACCCTCTTTATACTGCCAATGGGCAGCTATACCAACTTCAGCAACCCGGTGCATTTCCCATGTTCTGATTTGTATTTCAAAAGGAATTCCCTCAGGACCGATTACAGTTGAATGAAGCGACTGGTACATATTTGGTTTAGGCATTGATACATAGTCTTTAAAACGGCCCGGCATGGGTTTGAACATTTCATGCATTAAACCTAAGAGAGCATAGCAATCCTTTACCGAATCCACAATCAATCGTATAGCGAAAAGATCATAAATCTGATCAAGAGTCTTGTTCTGTAATTTCATTTTTTTATAAATGCTGTAAAGATGCTTTGCGCGTCCTTCTATGAATGTATCAATTTGTACTTCCGCAGTTTTTTTTCTGACGCTTTCTATTACATTATTAATATATTCCTCGCGCTCTTTGCGTTTTTTGGCTATTCTCTCCACTAAATCATAATAGCTTTTTTCATCAAGATATCGGAAACTCAAGTCTTCCAGTTCCCATTTAATCTTATGAATTCCAAGACGATGGGCTAATGGTGCATATATTTCAAGTGTCTCACGTGCCTTTTGGAGCTGCTTTTCTTTCCCCATAAACTTAAGGGTTCTCATATTATGAAGGCGGTCCCCAAGCTTTATAATAATCACCCGGATATCTTTGGCCATAGCCAGAAACATTTTTCTAAAATTTTCAGCTTGAATTTCCTGCTTAGATGTATAAGGAATTTTTGTGAGGTTGGTTACACCCTCTACCAGCTCCGCTATTTCGGCACTGAATTCCTTCTTAATCTGTTCATAAGTAAAGGTGGTATCCTCAAGGGTATCGTGAAGAATTCCGGCAGCAATTGAGCTGTCGTCCATTTCAAGCTCAGCCAAAATACACCCGACCTCAACCGGGTGTACAATATAAGGATCTCCCGATACTCTTTCCTGGCCCTCATGGGCTTTGGTAGATATGTTATATGCCTTTTCAATCAAAGCCAGATTTGAATCAGGATTATATTTCAATATTAAATTTTTTAGCCTCATAAAAGCATCAAGCATATTTTCCACCAATTACTTAAAATTTTTAACCATGTTATTTACCCAGTTTAAAATTTCTGAATCCTCCAGGTTTACTTTTCCCACTTCACAAGGTTGAATAATATTATAATTTCCCTGATCATCCAATATTACCTCAATCAGTCCCAGTTCATCAAATATCAGTAACGCTAAAAGAAACTTATATGCATTTATGTTTGTCTTTGTTTCTCTCATAAGTATTCCGGAATGTATAAACAAATCCGGAGGTGTCAGGTTTATATCCCCTTTCCGGCTTATATACCTGTATATGATTGCAAGGATGTTCCTGTCTATTACAATATCGTCAAATAAAATTATTTTATCAATAATCCCATTATAAAGCCAACTTTCGTCGCAATCAAGGCATTCTACCTGTCTGGCTGCTCTAAGTAATAATCTGTTCCTGTTTATAGTTTCCTCTGAAAGCCGCATATCTATCAGCCTTATCTGTAAGCTTTCAACGCCTCGAAAATCATTAACATCCTGTGTAAACACGATATCTACAATATCGTTTGGAAAGATCCCCGTATCAAAAGATCCTTTTCCAAAATATACTCCATCAATATACTTTCCTTCAATTTCAAGCATAAGCTTAAGATGCTGACCGTTACCTATCAGTTTTTTATCCCTGATTATAGCACCTTTATAGCAAAAAACCGGCATCTTGTTACCGCAGCCAAAGGGCTCCAGTTGTGAAATCATCTTTGCCGCTTTTAAACTGATATCATTTCCTTTTACTTCAATATCAATAGTTGTCTCAGGTATGAGCATTTCATCTGTTATTAAACCGTTTGCATACAGATTAATATGCTTTCTGAATAATTCTAAGTTTAGAGCCGGAATAGTAAGTCCCCCGGCCTGCTCATGCCCCCCATATTTAATTAATAAATCTGATTGGGACTCCATAGCTTTAAAGAGATTAAAGCCTTCTATACTTCTTGCAGAGCCTACAGCTTTACCATTTTCAATTGAGAAAACAAACACAGGTTTATTGTAACGGTCCACCAGCTTTGAAGCAACAATACCAATTACTCCATGATGCCAGTTTTCATTATAAACAACAATGATCTTTTCATTATTATATCTTGAATCTTCTTCTATGATCTTAATTGCCTCTTTGAATATTCCTTCCTGAATTTCCTGTCTTTTCTCATTGGAACTTTCTAAGCAAACAGCATATTCACTAGCTTTCGACGGATCATCAGTTGTAAATAATTCAACTGCTACACCCGCATCTCCCATGCGGCCGGCAGCATTTATTCTTGGCGCGATAACAAATGAAACTCTGTATGAATCAATCTGTGTTTTATTTGCCAAAGCAACGTTTAAAAGGGCCTTTATACCGGTACAAGGGTTTTTTTGTATTTTTTCTATTCCGAATTTTGATATGATACGATTTTCACCGTTTAAATCAACAATATCCGCTATTGTGGCAATAGCTGCAATATCAAGGTAATCTTCAAATGCTCTGGCATTACCTTTACGTATTCCTAATGCATGAATCAGTTTTAAAGCCACACCTGCACCGCACAGATTTTTAAATGGGTAATTACTGTTCGGAAGATGCGGATTAATAATTGCTAAAGCCTCTGGAATAAGCTCTTCATTGCATTGATGATGATCGGTAATAATAATATCAATGATTTTTCCTCTTGCCGTGCATTTTTCAACTATTTCCGCCACCTGACAGCGCGCTGATATACCACAATCAACAGTAATAACCAGATCATAATCATTATTGCTTATAAATTCAACTGCCGCATCGGAAATCCCATAGCCTTCGTCAATTCTGTCTGGTATATAATAATCAACCTGCAGGTCTAATGTTCTGAAATATCTGACTAAGATTGAAGTTGCTGACACCCCATCTGCATCGTAATCTCCATAGATTAAAATTCTTTCCTTTTTCTGAATTGCGTATAGAATTCTGTCTACTGCATCTTTCATTCCGTCCAGTAAAAACGGGTCATGTAAGTTTTCAAGAGATGGCTCCAGAAACAACCGGATATCTTCTTGCGTGCGTAAGCCTCTATGAAACAGCAGATTATATATAAGTTCATCTGATACTTTATCTGCAATTTCTTCATTAACTGTTCCATTTATGTACTTCCATTTTGTTCCGTTACCTAAATAGTAATTTTCCATTATTTTTGTCCTTAATCATTTTAAATAATAAAGCCCGAAGCTTTTCTCCGGGCTTTATTATTTATTAAAATGTTTTTTGGGCTATCTTTTTAGGGTCGTTAAACAGAACCCTTACTTCGTCTTCCTTTTCCTCGCAGCCTCGGATTTTTTCTTGCGCTTTACGCTGGGTTTGACATAGTGTTCTCTCTTCCTCACTTCAGCGAGAACGCCTGCCTTCGCACATTGTCTTTTAAATCTTTTCAGCGCACTGTCAAGGGATTCGTTCTCCTTAACTCTTACTTCAGACACATCTATCCCTCCCCTCTGTTACGTACATGCCGCCGTGCCAGGGGATTTATCCAGTCAGTGTGAATGGTAAACCATGTTACAGCACGTATTCTATTATATAATAGTGGTTTTGAAAGCGTCAATAGAATAATCATATTATTTTTTCTGTAAGCTTTGTTCCGCCCAAAACATGATAATGAAGATGGAAAACTGTTTGTCCGCCATCTTTTCCACAATTTATTATTACTCTGTACCCATCTTTGTTTATTCCGGTTATCTCAGCAACTTTTTTTATGGCACGATGAATATGAGTGGTATTCTCAATGTTGTTGTCATTTAATGCCTCAATGCTGTCAATATGAACCTTCGGAACAACCAGTACATGTACCGGTGTGGCCGGGTTAATATCCTTAAAAGCATAGACATGTTCATCTTCGTATACTTTTGTTGAAGGTATTTCGCCTTTAATTATACGGCAAAACAAACAATTCTCCATTACATCAACTCCTAAATGTTATTATTATCCTTAGCGTTCTGTCATTCTGAGTGTTAGCTAAGAATCTTCAGTTTGACATAAGATCTTTACCNATTTGGTGCTGTGAGTGATGTCAAATGGCGTCAGCGGAGCATGGATTGCGGAGCTACGCGACTTGAATCCCGGAAGGATTCACGGAGCGGCCCATTTGACTCACTCTAAAGGCACCTCACGCCTCTCACATCAATCTATAGCATCTCAATAGCCTTTTTTTCAGCGATTTCAAGAGCTCTGTCCATACCTGACGGGTCTTTGCCCCCCGCCTGAGCCATATCGGGACGGCCGCCTCCGCCACCACCACATGCTGCAGCAGCTTCCTTTATTATATTACCACTATGAATGCCTGCCTCAACAGCATCTTTTGTAGCAGATACAATCAAATTGACTTTACCATCTTTATCTGAAACCAGAATAACAACACCAGACCCTATTTTATTCTTAATTTCATCGGATGCATTTCTAAGTGCATTCATATCAAGACCTTTCATTTTTGCAGCAATTATCTTTATTCCTTTAACGTTTCCGGCGTTTGCGATAATACTGTCAAGTGTACTGTTTATCATCTTGGAGTTGGCTTCCTCCAGCTCCTTCTTTGTGGTCTTTATNTCTTCATAAAGATTTTCAATTTTCTTAACGAGATCTTCAACCGAAGACTTTGCTGCCTCAGATGCATGTTTNAAGTAATTCTCTTTTTCCTTGTAATAGTTAATTGCATTGAAGCCTGTAAGGGCTTCAATTCTTCTTACTCCCGCAGAAATCCCGCTTTCACTCAGTATCTTTATCAGCCCTGCCTCACTTGTTGAACTTAAATGTGTACCGCCGCATAATTCGCTGGTGTAATCACCCGCAGATACAACGCGAACCAAATCACCATATTTTTCATCAAAAAGCGCTGTAGCGCCTGATTTCCTTGCCTCATCCACGGTCATTTCCTTTGTATTAACGCATAAATTAGCTAAAATCTTTGAGTTGACTTCATTTTCCACGGCTTCAATCTGTTCCTGCGTCATTGCCGAAAAATGCGTAAAGTCAAAACGCAGTCTTTCAGGACTTACCATAGACCCAGCCTGATTTACATGATCTCCTAAAACATTTTTAAGTGCTTTGTGGAGTAAATGCGTCGTTGTATGGTTTCTGGCAGTAGCTCTACGCTTATCAGTGTCTATGGATGCAGTTACTTTGTCTCCTACATGTACAGCACCATTAGTTATTTTTCCTAAATGAAGGAATTTGCCGTCGGAAGTCTTTTTGCAGTCAAAAACCTCCATTTTGAAGTCATCGTTGTAAATAACTCCGGTATCTCCTACCTGACCGCCGCTTTCAGCATAAAAAGGAGTTATATCCAGAACGACAGCTACCTCGTCATCCTGTTGTGCACTTTCAGACAGTTCATCTTTCAGAACAATGAATTGAACGATACCNTCACCTGTATGCTCATCGTAACCTATAAATTTTGTTGTTGCTGTTTTATCGGTATTAGCAAACAAATCCTTTTCCCAAGCTGAACCCTCTTTGCTTTTATGAGCTTCACGGGCTTTGTTTTTCTGAATCTTCATTTCATTATGGAAGCCTTCTTCATCTATGGAAAGGTTGTTCTCAGTTGCAATTTCTCTTGTTAAATCCACAGGGAATCCATAGGTATCATGAAGCTTGAATACCATCTCCCCTGTCAATTGGTTTGAACCGCTTTCCTTAACTTGCTTTATATAATCTTCAAGTATAATCATGCCCTGATCTACTGTTGTATAAAAGCGTTCTTCCTCAAGACTTATTACTTTTTTAATATAATCCTGTTTTTCAACAAGATTCGGATAAGCTTTACCGAAGCATGTAATAACAGTATCCACAATTTCAGACAAAAACAAGCGGTTTATTCCTAGAAGTCTTCCATGACGTGCAGCTCTTCTTAAAAGCCTTCTTAATACATACCCGCGACCTTCGTTTGACGGAAGGATACCGTCTGATACCATCATGGTTACGCTACGGGTGTGATCTGTTATAACACGTATGGAAACATCTTTTTTGTAATCCTTGCCATAAGATGCACCTGATAACTTGCAGACATGATCAAGAATAGCACGTATTGCATCAACCTCGAAAATGTTGTCTACATTCTGCATTACGCATGCTAAGCGCTCCAGGCCCATACCTGTATCAATATTTTTGCTCTCAAGTTCAAGATACGTGCCGTCCTCCTGTTTATCAAACTGGGTAAACACATTATTCCAGACTTCAATAAACCGGTCACATTCACAGCCTACTTTACAATCAGGCTCTCCGCAGCCTTTATCTGCTCCTCTGTCAAAATATATCTCGGAACAAGGTCCGCAAGGTCCTGTACCATGCTCCCAGAAATTATCCTCTTTTCCCATCCGGAATATTTTTTCGGGTGAAAGACCAACATCTTTGTTCCAGATGTCGTAAGCTTCATCATCCTCTTCGTAAACAGAGACATAAAGCCTGTCTTCAGGTATCTCAAGAACCTTGGTCATAAATTCCCAGGCCCATGGTATGGCTTCCTTCTTAAAATAATCACCGAATGAAAAATTACCGAGCATCTCAAAGAATGTACCGTGGCGTGAAGTTTTCCCCACATTTTCTATATCGGGTGTTCGTATGCATTTCTGGCATGTGGTGACGCGCTTGCGCGGCGGAACCTCACGACCGGTAAAGTAAGGCTTCAAAGGAGTCATGCCTGCATTTATCAATAAAATACTGGGATCATTCTGAGGAACCAGTGAAAAACTGGGCAGCCGCAAATGACCCTTACTCTCAAAAAAAGATAAATACATCTCTCTTAATTCATTTAATCCATAATTATGCATAATATAGTACAACCTCTCTTTTAAGTAAACAATATTAATATTCGTATGAGGGACTTCTCTCATCTCACTTCTATAACTTAGATAAGTATACCCAAAGCAAGTTATTTACGTCAAGCAAGACCTTTTTATTATATATCTAATGATACACAAAAAAAATGGACCGTTTTTTCAACAGTCCATTTTTTCTCATCGATTTAAATCATGTGTCTCATAGCCATATATGCTCTTGTAGCACATCGTCCAATATTTCTTCCTGTTCTTTTCATGGCTCTGAATGAGCGATCCATTCTGAAATTTTCTTCAGCAATTATTGAAAATGCTGCACCTATCAGCGCTCCCATAATAATACCACCGCCAAAACCGGGTCTCATAATTATACCTCCTGTTCTTAAAGCTTTCTTTACTTTTATTATTTCAAAAAACAAAATTTGAATGCATGAAGTGTTTGACAGTTATATAATGTTAATCTAAAATAAACCGTGTTAAACCTTATTAACCTTTCAGGAGGCTTTCATGATAAAAGCGAGTTTAATAAAAAAAATGAAAAATGAATTAGGTATTGATATTTCATCTATATTGTTGCCCATTAACAAAATTGATATGCAGCGATGGGCTGTTGTAGCCTGTGATCAATATACATCCGAGCCTGAGTATTGGAAGGATGTAGAAAGTTTCGTCGGTGAAAGTCCGTCAACATTAAGGTTAATCTTCCCGGAAGCATTTCTTGAAAACGAAACAGAAGAACAAAAAAATGATCGAATAAAAAGAATTTACGACAGCATGACATCATATCTTAATAACAACTTGTTTTATGAACATGAATATACAATAATACTGGTTGAAAGAACTTTTGAAAACGGTGTTAAGAGGCGTGGCCTTATGATGGCTTTAGATTTGGATCGTTATGATTTCAGCAAAGGTTCTCAGAGCCTTATTCGTGCAACAGAGGGAACAATAATTGACAGGTTGCCGCCTCGTATTCGTATTCGTGAAAATGCCCCGCTGGAAATACCTCATATTATGGTTCTTATAGATGATGCTGATAAAACAGTGATTGAACCTCTCACTGCAAAAAGAGAGTCATTTGAAGAGGTTTACTCATTCGATCTTATGAAAAACAGCGGCAGTATTAAGGGATGGAAGATTAATGATGAGAGTCTAATTGAAGAACTGGCAGCCTCCTTTATTAAACTTGCAGACAGAGAGAATTTTAAATCCCGCTATAATGTAAATGATGATTATGGAGTGCTTTTGTTTGCCGTTGGTGACGGAAACCACTCCCTTGCGACAGCAAAAGCATGTTGGGAAAATCTTAAGAAAACGATGAGTGAAGATGAGTTAAAAAATCATCCCGCCCGTTATGCCCTTGTTGAAATAGTAAATGTTCATGACAGCGGTCTTGTATTTGAACCTATTCATCGCGTAGTTTTCAATGTCGATCATAAGCATTTATTTGATTCATTTATTTCATATTACAAAAATCAGGGCTGCAATGTTGATATTACATACGGTTCTGAAAAGCCAAATACCCCCGGTCACGCAATTAAATTTGTTAACTCAGATAGAGAAGGATATTTAACAGTTGAGTGCCCTTTGTACAATCTTGATGTTGGAACGCTCCAAAACTTCCTTGACCATTATCTGAAAAATAATTCTCAAATAGGAATTGACTATGTCCACGGTGAAGATGTTACCGAAAAACTTGGAAAACAACCCGGAAACATTGGTTTCTTTCTTTCACCCATGGATAAAAACGAACTCTTCAGGACAGTTATACTTGACGGAGCATTACCAAGAAAAACATTTTCCATGGGAGAAGCTTCTGAAAAGCGTTTCTATCTTGAAGCAAGAAAAATTAAATAATTATTGGAGTCTATTTTAACATTCCTTTTAAAGACTCAAGGATTTTTTTCTCAAGCCTTGAAACCTGGACTTGTGAAATACCAAGCTTTCGTGCAACACTTTGCTGGGTCTGACCTGAATAATAACGCATCCATATAAGAGTCTTTTCACGGGCTGGAAGCTGGTTTAAAGCACTATAGAGCGATATTTTTTCAACTGTATCGGATTCCTTATCATTGTCCTGAGCTGCAATCCTGTCTATTAAACGATTTTCCGATCCGTCCTCATCCTCGTATTCTCTGAATAAAGATTCAGGAGTCCGGGAAGCTTCCATAGCATGGATAATACTTTCAGGTTCTTCTCCCAGTTCATCGGCCAGTTCATTTATACTGGGGGGTCTTCCCATTTTTTGTTCCAGTCTTTCACTAATATCTCTGGCTTTAATTGATAATTCCTTCAGGCTCCTGCTAACCTTTATAAATCCGTCATCTCTGAAATAACGGCGAATCTCACCTAATATCATAGGGATTGCATATGTGGAGAATTGCACATTAAATGACAGATCAAACTTATCGACAGCCTTGATAAGCCCGATACAACCTATTTGGAAAAGGTCGTCAATTTCAACATTACGGTTTCTGAAACGTCTGACCACACTCCAAACCAAACCCGTATTTTTATCTATAAGGGTATTCCGAGCATCAACATCCCCGTTCTGAGCTTTTTTAATCAAATCCAGGGACGACTCTTGATTTATATTGTCCATATATTAGCCTACCTATTTTTCAACTGTTTTGTCATATGTATTTTTGTACCTTTACCTGGTGTTGATTCCACTGTCAGACTGTCCATAAACGTTTCCATGACTGTAAATCCCATTCCTGAACGCTCAAGCTCGGGACGGGAAGTATAAAGCGGTGTCTTAGCCTTTTCAATATCTTCTATTCCCTTTCCGGAATCCTCTACGGTTATCTCCACATGGTCAGCATAAAGCAAACACTCAATAGTAATTACTCCTTCATTTTCCTCATAGCCATGAATTATGGCGTTTGTTACAGCCTCTGATACAGCAGTCCGTATATCGGCAAGAATATCTATTGTAGGATCTGCCTGAGCGACAAAACTGGCCACAACAACACGTGCAAAACTCTCGTTTACGGATTTACTGATAAACTCGGCTCTCATTTTATTAATTGGCTGCATACTTACTAACCTCTCAATACAAAGACTTTCTGTTATTATCTCATGCTTCTTTTGAAATTAACTTATCTACATTAGACATTTTTAGTATTTTTATTATTTCAGGCTTCGGATGTCTGATACTCATCTTGCCTCCTACACTTGACACTCTTTTCATTCTTCCCATAATCAGCCCGATACCTGCACTATCCATAAATGTAACTCGGGCCAGATCTATTATCATATTCTTTACAGGTTCCATTATGAATTTGCTGTCTATCCTGTCTTTCAATATACGTGATGTATGATGATCAATTTCTCCGTCTATTGATACAATAAGTGTTGTTCCGTCCCTTTTAAATCTTACATCCATCTGCTTCACCTCTGATTCCCATTAATCTTCAATTTCGGTATTTCCCGCAACTTTCCTTTATATGATAACAAAAAAAATAATAATATAAATAAACCCCTCCCTATTGTAAGCAAAAGGAGGGGGTATTTATAAAAACTAATTACTTTTATTTATTTTTTCTTTGATACATCGAGACTAACCATCGATTTATAAGTTTTTGAAGGGTCCTTCATAATCATAACAGTAATATTTCGATAGCCCTCCGCATCGCACATAAACAATATTCCTCCGTCTATTTCTGTGGCACGGGGTTCTTCCTCAAGTTTATCTAAGAAATTCTTCTGATAGAATTCCAGGACCTCATCATACTCCTTACCTGTACCAAACATTATCCTGACATTGGTTTTATCATCATTTTCATATACATTAATTATATTTGCATCTGACAGAACAGGTATGTCATCCGATGGGAATGAATCAGGCATTGGCAGATTGGTTCCCATTTGTCCCAATATACCTCCAAAACCGCCCAGGTCGCCCAGACCGCCTAAGCCGCTATCTTCCCCGGTTGAACCGTCTTTACCTTCAGCATCTTCCATCATCTCTTCTATTCTGTTCATTGTTTCATCATATTCGCTGCTGTCATCTACCGGAACTCCAAGCAATAGTCCCTCAAATGATCTTCCGATGTCTAATGTCGGAAAATTTACATGAACTTTACCTGACTTGATTGCTATCTTGATCGGTACCTGAGCCGATCCGCCACTGGTTACATCAACCCCGCCGCTTAAACTGCCTTCGTGTATTCCCCTTAAATAAGGATTTAGTACGCCTGTTCCTGTCATTTCTTGCGTAAAAGTGGCCATGGTTTCATAATCAATTAGAGGAGGAATGCCAAGTTCACCTTCTTCTATTCCGAATTCGGTGTAGTTGCTGATATCATACGAAATAACATCGAATGTGACATCGTTCCCAAATCCATATACATCAAATCCACCTGTCATTTCCACAATTTCATTGGAGAATTCAGAAATGTCCAGTTTTGATCTGAGACAAAAAGCCCCGTGGTACGTGCCGGAAACATCGGTACCTCCTTCTTTTTCAGCTATAAAAACCAATGTATGTTCTACTGTCATACCGTCTTCATATTTTTTGGGAATAGTCTGGTCAACTTTTAAAACCCAATTGCAATCCAAAAGTTCATTTCTTGAACCGGGTCTATCAGCGTCCATTCGTGAGCAGCCGGAAATTATAGAAGAAAACACGAAAGCAAGAATAAACAAAAAAGTCAAATATCTTCTCCGCATGGTGGTTACCTCACTTACCAGTTTTATATTACTTTTATACCACTTTTTTAAAATAAAATCCAGATATTTGTCCTTTTTGTTATACTTACCTGATAAATTCAATAAGTCTTAAATGTTACTTAATCTAATACTATCAGCAATACTGTCAATTTTCTTCAAACGATGATTTACACCTGATTTTGATAATGTCGGGGTTAGCATTTGTCCCAGTTCCGACAGACTTGCATCAGGGTTTTCAAGTCTTAAGTGCGCTATTTCACGAAGATTCTCGGGAAGACTTTCCAATCCTCTTGTTTCAGCAATATATTTAATATTATCCACGTGCCGTATAGATGCATTTACTGTTTTCTCCAGGTTTGCGGTTTCACAGTTGACTATACGGTTAACCTGGTTTCGCATATCTTTCATAATTCTGATATTCTCAAGCTTCATTAATGCGTTATGCGCACCTGTTACATTAAGAAAATCTACTATTTCCTGACCTTCTTTCAGGTATACCAGATAATGCCCTTTTCTTGCAATGTGCCTGGATTCAACATCAAATTCCTTTAATAGTGCAATGTATTCCTGGGCAAGTAATAAATTTGGAAACGTTATTTCCAGATGATATGAACGATCAGGGTCAGATATCGATCCATTGGCAAGAAAACAACCTCTTAAATAGGCCCTTTTGCAACATCTGTTTTTGATTTCAATGTTTTCATAAGTTATTCTTTCACCGTTCTCTACCAGAGAAATACCCATCTTTTTTAAAATCATCCTCATTTCATCACTGAGTAAATGGGTGAACTCCAGGCGATATACAGTATGGGTACGGAAACGCCGTGTTTTAAGTATAAAAATATCAGGGCTGTTTTTAAACAGCTCTTTCACTCTGGAGAAAAGATGCCTTGACAGAGATGCATTTTCAGTAATAAAGAGAACCCTTGGTTTATCTTTATATTTTCTTATAACAATTCCAGCTCTGATAATACCTGCTAGTTCATATTTTTTACAACACAAATCAGGATTTTCAATTCTGGTAAGTTCACTTTTTATTTCCATAGAAAAAGACAAAGCAAATCCTCCTTGAGTACATATGTATTTCATTGTACTTTTGTCAGTTCCAAAATAGTTTGAGACAAAAGCCCCGAGTCATGTCTGATTAAATCATTATGTATTTTGACTAAATTCTTTTCCACAAGCCTCACACCGAGCTTTTTCAGAACATGGCTGTCAATATAAACAGGGTTTGATCCATCATTCTGATACTTTTTCAAAATATCTGTTTTAATCTTTCCGTTGTTTGCAATGCAGATATCTATGAAAGGTGTACCCACATGGGAGTAAATTGCTTCAATATGATCGGCTACCGTATAGTTTTCGGTTTCTCCGGGTTGCGTCATAATATTACAAACATATACCTTGATGGCAGGAGATGCTGCAATAGCTTTAGCTACACCTTCCACCAGCAAATTTGGGATTATGCTTGTATAAAGACTTCCCGGTCCNAATACAATAACTTCTGCTTCGTAAATAGCATCAATCGCCTGTTTTACCGGAGCAACAGAAGCTTTATCAAGCATTACCTGTTTAATCTTACCCGGATGAGTTGTATTGTGGGAACCAATTCTTGATTCCCCTCGAATTTGGGTTCCGTCTTCCAGCTCAGCTACAAGAAAAATATTGTCTTCTGTAACAGGATATATTCTTCCGGTAATGGCCAGAACATCCCCCATATACTTTACAGCCTGCTCAAAACTATCTGATATACCATTCATAGCTGCCAAAAAGAGATTTCCAAAACATTGGCCCTTTAGAGATCCTTCAGTAAACCTGTATGCCAAAAGCTTTTCTAACACAGGTTCAGTTTCAGCAAGCGCCAGCATACAGTTACGTATATCTCCGGGCGGAAGTATTCCCAGATCATTTCTCAGTACACCCGAGCCCCCGCCATCATCTGCTACGGTTACAATAGCTGTAATATTACTGGTGTATTCCTTCAGACCTCTGAGTAATGTTGAAGTTCCTGTTCCTCCACCAATAGTAACAACCCGCGGGCCTGTTGATAAAATTTTTCTTTTGTAGATAATGTCTCTTATTTCGCTTACATTAGAAGGCTTTTTAATAATACCGTTCGAATAGACATGAACAAACTTTATAAATATTTTTCTAAAACAAATAAAAATACCGTAAATACCTAAGACTGCCAGGATTAAAGATATACCCCATCGCAATGGACTGATATCCACATTTACCAATAAAACAACTAAAGAAGCGATTAATAAAAAGATACCTAAAACACCGCTAATTAACCATTTTTTAAATCTTAAACCGATCTGAAACCACTTTAGTGATCTCATAGTGTTCCTCCTTAAGCTATATACGCTGTTTGAATNCAGTAATTCTTATTCTAGTTATCTNCCCGGGTAATGTCTCTGTGTTCAATTACCACATTTATGCCTCTTCGCTTCAATCTTTTATAAAGCTTGTCTGCGATTGNAACTGAGCGGTGTCTGCCCCCTGTACAGCCTATAGCTATAATCAATTGACTTTTCCCTTCTTTAACATATTGCGGCAGGAGAAAATTTATCATATCAAACAGCTTTGTAATGAAGGTTCTTGTTTCTGAAAAACTCATAATATAGTCAGCAACCTCAGACTCCAGGCCTGTCTTTGACTTAAGCTCAGGTACATAATATGGATTGGGTATGAATCTGACATCAAATACAAGATCGCTGTCAATAGGTATGCCATATTTAAACCCGAAAGTAACAATGTTAACAATCAAACCGGTAAAGCTTTTTCCTTTAACAAAATGATTTATTATTGCTTCTCTGAGTTGCCTCGGATTGAGATTAGATGTGTCAATAATTACATCTGCCTTGTCTTTTATTGTCTGAAGAATCTTTCTTTCCTCTGCTATGCCGTCAGAAATACGGCCGTCCTGGGAAAGCGGATGCATACGTCGGCTCTCTTTAAATCTTTTAACCAAAACAGAATCCGATGCATCCAAAAACAGAATTTTATATTTGACATCCATATCTGTCAATGTGGCCAGAGCAGGTAAAAGGTCTAAAAACATTGCTCCGCCTCTGATATCTATAATAAGAGCTATTTTATCATGATTTGATTTTCCGTGTATAATTACCTCTGCAAATTTTGGAATCAGGGATGGCGGAAGATTATCTACACAGAAATATCCTATATCTTCAAAATATTTTACCCCCAGGCTCTTCCCTGCACCTGACATTCCTGTGATGATAAGCAGTTCCATTTTTAACAACCCCCGATTATTTTAACCTCAAGCTCCAGCCATATACCGGAGTTTTTATATACTGTTTCCTGTACATACTTAATAAGGGAAATAATATCCTCTGCAGTTGCATTTCCTGTATTTACTATAAATCCGCAATGCTTGTCCGACACCTGAGCCCCACCTATTTTAGTTCCCCTCAAACCGCAGTTATCAACCAGCATTCCTGCATAAGTACCGGGTGGCCGTTTAAAAATGCTCCCCGCACTTGGATAATTTAATGGTTGTTTTTTGCGTCTTCTGGCATTTAATTCATTCATTCTGGTTTGAATTTTATGTTTCTCGCCTTTTTCAAGTTTCATCTTAACCTGTAAGCATGTCAGGTTGTCATCCTGTATTCTGCTGTGTCTGTAGGAAAAATTGTGTTCATCATTTTTAAGAGTAATTAAATTCCCCTCATTATCTAGACAGAGCGTCTCAATAACAACCTGTTTCATCTCTCCGTCATAAGCACCGGCATTCATATAAACTGCGCCGCCCATGCTGCCGGGAATACCTGATGCAAATTCCAGTCCTGTTAATGAATGTTCCAGCGCTGTATTGGCAACATGAGCCAATGATGCACCCGCCTCCGCAATAATTATATCATCAAATACCTCAATATCTGATAACGGTGTACCTATCTTAACAATAACTCCATTATAGCCTGTATCGTGAAAAATAAGATTTGAACCGTTACCAATTACCAGATACGGTATGTTAGTTGTACTTAAAAAAGCAATGATCTTTTGAATGGAACTGATAGAATCAGGTATAATCATCAGATCTGCTTTTCCGCCTACTTTCATAGTAGTGTGCTCTTTCATTGGGACATCTTTAAGAATGGTACATGAACTGCAAATTATCTCAAGCTCGTTGTAAGTATCAATTTTATTCAAAGCTTCCACTCCTTGAATTTAACTAAACAGTGCAGCCATCTGCACCTGACAGGAACGTTATTAAAATATTTACGTGACGGTTATTAATAATCAGCACTTTTCTGTATATCACCGGTAATCTTCCTGGTAAAAGCTTGCGCAGCATTATATCCCATTTTTTTCTGTCTGTTATTCATAGCAGCAACCTCAATGATAATTGCAAGATTTCTGCCCGGTTTAACAGGAATTGTTAAAGAAGGGACCTTAATACCGAGTATTTCTGTTGTTAATTCTTCTGTCCCAAGCCTTTCATAGTGTTTTTGCGGATTCCATTGTTCCATATTGACTACAAGATTAATGCTTTCTGTTATCTTTACCGATCCTACACCATATAAATATTTTACATCCAATATTCCTATTCCGCGAATTTCAATAAAATGACGTATTATTTCGGGCGCTGAGCCAACAAGTGTCTTGCTTGATACCCTTCTGACCTCAACCAGATCATCTGCAACAAGTCTATGGCCACGTTTAACCAGTTCTAAGGCAGTTTCGCTTTTACCGACACCGCTTTCGCCTAAAATTAAAACTCCTTCACCATATACCTCAACCAGTTCTCCATGTAATGTCTCCATTGGAGCCAGTTCAACATTCAAATACGCAATCAAATTACTGCTGAAACGGGAGGTATCCTCATTGGTGCGTAAAAACGGCACATTAAACTCTCTTGCGCATTCCACCATCTCTCTGAAGGGCTCCATTCCCCTTGCCAAAACCACACATGGTATTCCGGCAGAAAAAAAGTTCCGAATACTCTGATACCGCTTTTCCNCATCCAATTGCTCAAGATAAGTCATTTCAACCTTACCAAAAATCTGAATTCTGTCGGTTCCAAAGTATTCAAAGTAACCCACCAGCTGAAGTCCGGGACGGTTAATATCTGATGTTTCAATTTTTACATCGTCGTGTTCATCCAAATAAAATAGTTTTTCTAAAGTTAATTCTTCAACTATCTTTGACAGTCTGACACAACGTGTTGTTTCAAATGCCATAATAATACTCCTTTAAAACAGGTTTTGTGTTACGACAGTTTTCATATCATACTTTTCGCAAACATCGCTGTGAAGGATACTTTTTTTATCCAGATTCTTCAAGCCTGCCGGTATGGGTATATTGCCCTCTTCAGATAAGAATTCCAGGAGCTCAAATTCTGATTTACCTTCAATTTCCGCATCCCCAAACAGCGCCTTACATACGCTGCTGTTAAATTTAAAAGGACTTGCGGTGGATAGTATAACAGAAGGTGTTAAATCTCCTGTTGTAATTACATATTTATCATAAACATCAACAGCTACAGCGGTATGTGTATCCAGTATGTAATTATTATCTTTGTATACGCACTCTATAGTTTTCAGTGTTTCATCCTGATTTGACCATCCGGCCCAAAAAATTCTATGTAAACGGTCTAACAGATTTTTACCTATTTCATAATGGCCGGATTCGTTAAGGCGATTCATCCAGTCCGTCACCTTTTTATGATCGCGGTTTGTTAGCTCATACAGCAGTCTTTCCAGATTGCTTGATATCAGTATATCCATTGAGGGTGAAACAGTTTTTATAAATTTGCGCCTCTTATCATAACTGCCTGTTCTGATAAAATCGGTCAGAATATTATTATCATTAGAGGCGCATATCAATTTATTTACAGGGAGCCCCATGCATTTAGCGTAGTACCCGGCCAAAATATTTCCGAAATTGCCTGTAGGAACCACAAAATTTACTTTATCGCCTGCTTTTATACGGTTATCTTTTACAAGATCAGCATAAGCCGAAAAGTAATAAATAATCTGTGGAACAAGCCTGCCCCAGTTGATTGAATTAGCCGATGAAAACTTGAGATTTCTTTCATCCATCTCCTGTATAAGTTTTTTATCTGTAAATATTCTTTTAACTCCGGATTGGGTGTCATCAAAATTTCCTTTAACACCCACAACTTTTACATTTTTTCCTGTTTGGGTTATCATCTGGTATTTCTGGACCTCGCTGACCCCATCCTCCGGATAAAATACTATAATCCGTGTTCCTTTGACATCTGCAAATCCTTCCAGTGCAGCCTTACCTGTATCGCCTGAGGTTGCAACAAGAATAACTATCTCACTTTTTTCTCCTGTTTTCTCCATTGCCTTAACTAAAAAGTGAGGTAATATCTGGAGAGCCATATCCTTAAAAGCGCAAGTAGGCCCGTGCCATAGCTCTAACAGACACAGACTCTCATTTATGGGCCTTACAGGTGCAATATCGCTGCTTGAAAACTTAGCGGTGTTATAAGCATTATTAACACACTCTATGAGTTCATCTTCAGTGTAATCCTCAAGGTACTGCTTTAATATAAACACTGCACGTTGTGCATAAGTCATGTTTACTAAATCTGAAATGTCTTTTAGAGTAAGCTCTTTTATCTGTTGCGGAACATATAGTCCTCCGTTTGGAGAGATTCCTCTCTTTATTGCCTCAGCCGAGGATATTCCCTCGTTGCCGCCCCTCGTACTCTCATATAAAACCATAAAAACACTCCAAAGCTAAAAATAATATGAATTTTTTGTTTGATTTAGTATATAAATTAACACTACCTATAATAAACTATACAGTATAAAAAAGCAATCAGCCAGCCTGTATTATGTAATGCTTGAAATGCTTTCGTTCATCTTTTGTTAATAATTTTATAATCTAAAAGTAATATTAGAATG
>JGI24712J26585_10001068_pt1 | contig 23588 bp, 26 predicted proteins | sample BioPla3DNA2_FD_26585 | JGI IMG/M metagenome (IMG submission 26585)
CACCCGATAAGAAAGCCGCCGCCCCGAAGGCGGAAAACGTAAAGAAGGAATCGGCTCCGGCCGAAACCGCCACTCCCCCCAGACTCAAGGAGTTCTATAAGTCCGAAGTCGCCCCGGCGCTCATGAAGAAGCATAACTACAAGAGCCCGATGGAGATTCCGAAGTTCGTAAAGGTAGTCGTTAACGTCGGCGTCGGAGAAGCCCGCGAGAACGCGAAAGCTATCGACGTTGTCATAAACGACATCACCCAGATCACCGGTCAGAAAGCGGTAGCGACTACCGCCAAGAAATCGGTTGCTAACTTCAAGCTCCGCGAAGGAATGAAAATCGGCGTTAAGGTTACCCTCCGCGGCGACCGTATGTACGAATTCATAGACAGACTTTTCAACTTCTCGCTGCCGCGGGTTCGCGACTTCAGAGGCATCAACCCCAACGGCTTCGACGGACGCGGCAACTACTCCCTGGGACTTCGCGAACAGCTGATATTCCCGGAAATCGTATACGATAAGATCGATAAGGTCAGAGGTATGGATATTGCCTTTGTGACTACCGCCCGCACCGATGAGGAAGCTCGCGACCTGCTCTCTATGATGGGCGCTCCGTTCGCTAGGTAATTAGGAGGATAAAACAGTGGCAAAAAAGGCAATGGTTTTAAAGCAGAAGAATGAGCAGAAGTATTCCACCCGTGAATACAACCGCTGTAAAATCTGCGGCCGCCCGCGCGGTTATCTCAGAAAATACGGCGTTTGCCGCATCTGCTTCAGAGAATTGGTTCATAAGGGCCAGATCCCGGGCGTAAGGAAGGCTTCCTGGTAAATTTAGGAGCCAAAGAACATTATGTCGAACATCCGAAAGGAGAGAGCGGGTACAGCTAAACTCCGTCCGCCTCTAACCGTCGGTTGTCTGCCCCTCCGGGAATCGGATCGGGGCTTATAAATCAGGAGGATTTTAAATCATGCAAATGTCAGACGTTATTGGGGATATGCTCACCCGAATCAAGAACGCCAGCGGCGCGAAGCATTCCACCGTTGACATTCCCGCCTCCAAAATGAAGAAGGCGATAGCCGACATCCTCACCGAGGAAGGCTATATCAAGTCTTCCACAGTCATTGAGGACGGCAAACAGGGCATCATCCGCGTTACTCTGAAATATCTCCCCGGTAAGAAAAAAGTTATAACCGGAATTCGCCGCATCTCAAAGCCGGGTCTTCGCGTTTACGCATCCGCTGCGGAAATGCCCCGCGTTTTTAACGGCCTCGGAATCGCGATAGTCTCCACATCCAAGGGGATAATGACCGATAAGAAGGCAAGAAGAGAACATATCGGCGGCGAAGTACTCGCTTTTGTCTGGTAATTGAGGAGGAACTGAAATGTCAAGAATCGGAAAACTGCCGATTACGGTTCCGGCCGGCGTCGATGTAAAAATTGACGGCGATCTCATTACCGTAAAAGGCAAACTCGGCACTCTTGAGCAGAAAATAAGCCCGAGAGTGACGGTAGAATACGAAAACAATACTATAACCGTCTCCATAGCGAACGAAAACGACAAATCCCGCGCCGGCCGCGGCGACAACGCTCTCTGGGGTCTTACCCGCTCCCTTATCAACAACATGGTAATCGGAGTGAGCGAAGGATATCAGAAAAAGCTTGAAATCGTCGGCGTCGGCTACAACGCGCAGAAAAACGGAAAGACTCTCACTCTCAACGTAGGTTATTCCCATCCCGTCACCTTTGAGGAAACGGATGAGGTTACCTTCGAGTGCCCGGACGCCGTGACCATAATCGTCAAGTCTATCTCTAAACAGGCTGTCGGCGAAATTGCGTCCCAGATTCGTTCCAAGAGGCCGCCGGAGCCGTACCTCGGCAAGGGAATCAGGTACTCCGGCGAGTATATCCGCCGTAAAGCCGGCAAGGCCGGAAAAGCCGCGCAATAAGGAAAGGAGCGGATATAAATGTTTACTAGTAAGAAAAAGAACGAGGCGCGTCTTAAGAGACACGCCCGCGTAAGAAGCAAAATCAGCGGCACTGCCAGCCGCCCGCGTCTTTGCGTCTTCCGTTCCAACGCCAATATCAGCGTTCAGGTAATCGACGACGTAAAGGGAGTAACCCTTTGCTCTGCCTCCTCTCTCGAAAAAGACTTTGATGCAAGCGGCACCAAAAAAGAAGCCGCGAAGCGCGTGGGAAAGGCTGTTGCCGAGCGCGCTCTTGCCAAGGGAATAGAGGAAGTCGTATTCGACCGCGGCGGATATATCTATCACGGCCGCGTAGCTGAATTAGCCGCCGGAGCCCGCGAAGGCGGACTCAAGTTCTGAGAGGTAATAGCAAAATGGTTTCAAAACGTATCGACCCGTCGACGCTCGACCTCGTGGAAAAGAACGTCGTGGTCAAAAGTGTATCTAAAACCGTAAAAGGCGGACGCATCAGAAGATGGTCGGCTATAATGGTTGTCGGCGACGGCAACGGTCATGTCGGCTACGGACTCGGCAAAGCCTCCGAAGTTCCGGAAGCCATCCGCAAGGCAATCGAGGATGCCCGTAAGAATATCATCAAAGTTTCGCTTCAGGGCACCACGATCCCGCACGAAATCATCGGCGAATACGGCGCCGGCCGCGTCCTGCTGAAACCGGCTCCCGAGGGAACCGGAATCATCGCCGGAGCAACCGTCCGCGCGCTGGTTGAATCCGTCGGCATTAAAGACATCCGCACAAAGTGCCTGCGCTCCACCAACCCGACCAACGTCGTAAAAGCGACCTTTGAAGCGCTGCGGAGCCTCCGCACGGCCGAAGAAGTCGCAAAGATCCGCGACATTCCGGTTGAGCAGGTAATAGGCTGAGGGGAGGGCAAAAATGGAAAAGACTATAAAGGTCACCCTTATAAGAAGCCTTATCGGATCCAAGCCGAAAACCAAATCCAACGCAGAAGCTCTCGGTCTTCGTAAGATCGGCGACTGCTACGTAGGACCGGACAATCCGGCAACCAGAGGAAAGATCAGAATAATCGAGCATCTTGTGGAACTCGAAGAAGAAATCTGACTGCGCTCTGACAGGCTTGTATAAAACTAAGGAGGAAACTTAATGAAGCTCCATGAATTATCGCCTGCTGCCGGTTCTGTCAAAAAAAGTTGGCGTGTCGGCCGCGGCATAGGTTCCGGTAACGGAAAAACCTCCGGAAGAGGACACAAAGGGCAGAAAGCCCGCTCCGGCGCATCAATCCGCCGGGGATTTGAAGGCGGACAGCTCCCGCTGTACCGCAAGCATCCTAAGAAAGGCTTTACACCTTTCGCTCCGGTTGAATATGCAATAGTTAATCTTAATACCCTTAACAAATACGAAAACGGCGCTGTCATAGACCTTGAAAGTCTTATGGCAGACGGAGTCGTGAGAAAGCCTCTCGCGGGACTTAAGGTTCTGGCAAACGGAGAGCTTAAAAAGCAGCTTACCGTAAAGGCGACTAAATTCTCCGCAGCCGCTAAAGAGAAGATAGAGGCCGCAGGCGGAAAAGCCGAGGAGGTCTGAGGTGTTTCAGACTTTAAAAAACGCATGGAAGGTACCGGAGCTCCGTCGAAAGATGCTCTTCACCCTGCTTATACTCCTGCTTTACAGGATCGGAGCGGTAATACCGGTTCCCTTCGTGTCAAGCGACAGAATGCACGCTCTGATGAGTATGGGCAGCGGCTCGATGTTCCAATATCTGAACATCATGTCCGGCGAGGCGTTCTCAAGGGCTAACCTGTTCGCTTTGGCTGTAAGCCCCTATATCACCGCGCAGATCATTATGCAGCTTCTTACCGTCGCTATCCCCGCCCTTGAAAAGCTTTCCAAGCTTGGCGAGGAAGGACAGAAGAAGATCCAGCAGATCACACGTTATGTAACGGTCGCGTTAGGTCTTATCACCTCTTACGGCTATTACATGTACATGCGCAACAACAATATCCTTACCAATAACGGTATTTTCGAAGCCTTCGTCATCATCGCGTGCTACACCGCCGGCGCTTCGCTTATCATGTGGCTGTGCAGCAAGGTTGACGAACACGGAATCGGCAACGGCATCAATATGGTGCTCTTCTCGAACATCGTCTCTTCGGGGTCGAACATTATCGGGACACTGATCGGCTTTGTGCAGCAGTATAAGATATTGGGCGTCCTGCTCGATATAGTCATACTGATAGCGATGATCGCTATTATAGTCTTCGTGGTCTTCGTGACCAACTCGGAGCGGCGCATCCCGATCCAGTACGCAAAGCGCACCGTCGGCCGCAAAATGTACGGCGGACAGAGCTCGAACCTGCCGCTTAAGCTGAACATGAACGGCGTTCTGCCCATCATCTTCGCAAACTCGGTAGTTGCCATTCCGTCAACGATAGCTATGGTATTTCCGCCGAAACCCGGCGGCTTCGGAGAGAAGCTTGTGAATTTCTTAGGCTATAACTCCTGGTTCTATATCGTAGTCTTCTTCATACTGATAATACTCTTCTCATTCTTCTATATCACCATCTCTTTCAATCCCGTTGAGGTGTCGAACAACCTGAAGAAGAACGGCGGCTCAATTCCGGGCATCCGTCCGGGAAAACCGACCTCCGACTATATTGCGAGGGTTCTGAACCGCGTTACTCTTATCGGCGCGCTCTTCCTCGACGTGATCGCCGTGCTTCCGCTGGTAGTCAATATGGTCACCGGCAGCTCGCTCGGCTCGCTGGCATTCGGAGGTAGCTCGCTGCTTATCGTAGTCGGCGTAGTTCTTGAGACCGCGCGCGGACTTGAGGCTCAGATGACAATGCGTCATTACAAGGGATTCCTTGAGTGAAAAGAATGAACTCATACGTAAATTCACCGGCCATGGAAAACGCAATGGAGGACTACGAATGAAAATGATATTCCTCGGCGCGCCCGGCGCCGGAAAAGGCACCCAGGCTGAGAACGTCTCCGAGAAATACCGAATACCGGCGATCTCAACCGGAGCCATAATCCGGGAATCGGTCAAAAACGGCACACAAGCCGGTCTTGCAGCCAAAAGCTACATCGACAGCGGCGCTCTCGTGCCGGATAAAGTCGTCATCGACATCATCAAGGAAAGACTTCAGGACGACGACTGCAAAAACGGTTTCATACTCGACGGTTTCCCCCGCACTCTCGTTCAGGCCGAAGAGCTGGAAAAGCTCGGCGTCGAAATCGACTTTGCGATAACCATCGAGGTACCGGATGATAAGATAATTCGCCGTATGAGCGGGCGCCGCGTCTGCTCGGAATGCGGATCGTCCTATCATATCGAATACAAGCCGTCGCTTGACGGCAAAACCTGCGACAAATGCGGAGCAATCCTTACAACCCGCCGCGACGACCTGCCCGAGGTGGTCAAAAGCCGCCTTGAAGTTTACCACGAACAGACGGCTCCCGTAAAGGAATTCTACAAGAAATCCGGCAAGCTGCTGACGGTAATCGGCCAGGAAGAGGTCAAGGACACAACGGCGCTCACAATGAAAGCCGTTGAGACCGGAATCCTTATGTCACGCGGAACAAAGGATTGACGGCATTTGCCGATAAATCAGATAAAAATGATAGAACTGAAAAATGAATCTCAGTTCGCTAAAATGAAAATCGCGGGCAGGATCACCGGCGAAGCGCTTAAGGTCGGCGAAGAGGCTTGCAAGCCCGGCGTCACCACCAAGCAAATCGACGAGATGATACACGACTATATCGTGAAACAGGGCGCGACGCCTTCCTTCTTAGGATACGGAGGGTTCCCCGGCTCTGCCTGCATATCATTGAACGATCAGGTCATCCACGGAATACCGTCACGGGATACCGTAATTAAAGATGGAGACCTTGTAAAACTCGATGTCGGCGCAACTTACGACGGCTATAACGGCGACGCCGCCCGGACAGTACTTGTCGGGGAGGTATCGGCCGAAGCGCGCGAGCTGGCTCTGCGCACGAAAGAATCTTTCTGGGAAGCTTTCAGGCTTATCGAGAAAAGAATCGAGGCGGGAGATACGCTCAGGTTAGGCGACATCGGACATACAATCGAGTCTTATGTAAACAGATACGGCTTTTCTGTTGTGCGCAAGTATGTCGGACACGGCATCGGCCGCAATATACACGAAAGCCCGGATGTTCCCAATTACGGCAAGCCCGGCCGCGGGCAGCGCGTAACGGTGGGGATGGCGATCGCCGTTGAACCGATGGTAAATATCGGTTCCGGCGAAGTCAAAGAACTCAGCGACGGCTGGACGGTGGTAACAGCGGACGGCTCGCTCAGCTCACACTACGAAAACACCATCCTTGTCACCGACAAGGGCGTGATCGCATCGACGTATATTGAATAAAAAGCGAACAGGGAGTGATTTTTCTGGCTAAAGAAGATGTCATTGAATTTGAAGGAATCGTTTTAGAAGCTCTTCCGAACGCAACCTTCAAAGTCAAATTACCGAATGACCACATAATAACCGCCCGTATCTCCGGAAAACTTCGGATGAACTACATCTGGATCCTTCCCGGCGATAAGGTTACGGTAGAGGTCTCCATATACGACCTTAACAAAGGCCGCATCACCTGGAGATCAAAATAAGTAAACACCCTCATAATGCCGAAGCCGAAAACAGGCCGAGGCACAATGAAAGGATCGCATAATAATGAAAGTCAGACCTTCTGTCAAGAAAATGTGCGAAAAGTGCAAAATCATCAAACGCAAAGGCAAGGTCATGGTCATCTGCTCCGATCCCAATCACAAGCAGAGACAGGGCTGAGTTGTTTTTCATGAATGATTTTGCTGTTTGACACGACAAAAAGGAGAAATAAACAATGGCTCGTATAGCAGGCGTCGATTTACCGAACGCGAAACGCGTTGAAGCAGCGCTTACCTATATTTACGGCATCGGTCCGACCAGCGCAAAGAATATCTGCGCGGCGACCGGCGTCAATCCGGATATCCGCGCCAAGGATCTCAGCGACGATGATGTTGCAAAGCTCCGCGAAGAGATAGACCGCCATTATAAAGTCGAAGGCGACCTCCGCCGCGACGTTTCGCTTGATATCAAGCGTCTGGTCGAGATCAACTGCTACCGCGGTATTCGTCACCGCAAGGGACTTCCCTCCCGCGGACAGCGCACAAAGACCAATGCAAGAACCTGCAAGGGTCCGGTCAAGACCATCGCCAACAAGAAGAAATAAGGAGTGAGTCGATAAAATGGCTGATAACAAAAGCGCCAGAAAAACTATCCGCAGACGCCGGGAGCGTAAGAATATCGAACGCGGAGCGGCTCATATCAGGGCGACCTTCAACAACACCATCGTTACCATAAGCGACGTCAACGGAAACGCCATATCCTGGGCTTCCGCCGGCGAACTCGGCTTCCGCGGCTCCCGCAAAAGCACCCCTTTTGCCGCTCAGTCTGCCGCCGAAACCGCCGCCAGAGCCGCCATGGAGCATGGGCTTAAAACCGTTGAAGTTTATGTAAAGGGACCCGGTTCCGGTCGTGAATCGGCAATCCGCGCCCTCCAGGCTGCCGGACTTGAGATCACGATGATTAAAGACGTAACCCCCATCCCGCATAACGGCTGTCGTCCGCCTAAGCGCCGCCGCGTCTGATGCGGATATAAGAATTCCGGAGGATTTATTAGAAAATGGCAAGATATACAGGTCCTTCCTGCAGACTGTGCCGCAGAGAAGGCACTAAACTTTTCCTCAAGGGCGACAGATGCCTTACCAGCAAATGCGCGGTAGACCGCCGCGGATCTGCTCCGGGACAGCACGGCGCCGCCCCCAAGAAACTCAAAGAATACGGACTGCAGCTCCGCGAAAAGGAAAAGGCCAAGAGATATTACGGAGTGCTTGAGAGGCAGTTCCGCAACTATTTCCATAAAGCAGTCAAAACCGAGGGCGTTACCGGCGCCAACCTGCTTTCACTGCTTGAACGCCGTCTCGACAACGTCGTTTACAGAATGGGTATGGCCGAATCCCGCAAGGAAGCAAGACAGCTCGTTCTTCACGCCCATTTCCGCCTTAACGGTAAAAAGGTGAATATTCCGTCCCTTCAGGTAAAGGTCGGCGATGTTATCACTATCCGCAACGAGAGCCGGTCCCTTGAAAAGATAAAAGATCTTCTCGAAGGGCTTGATACCCGTATCTCTCCGAAGTGGCTTGAAATTGATCGCGAAAACGGCGTTGCCACCGTTGTGGCGCTTCCTACAAGAGAAGACGTCGATTTCCCGTTCGAAGAAAACCTCATCGTCGAGCTTTATTCCAAGTAATCCCTGCCCGTCTCAAAGTCGGCCGCCGCAGGGCATTAACGTGGAAATTAAACGTTTCCCTGATAAATACGCGGCGGTTAACATACGCATCTTAACAGCAGGAGGGTATTATTAATGGATGAAAAAATCGAAAAGCCCAACATAAAGTGCGAACATATAAACGAGGATGACAACCACGACAGGTTTGTCATCGAACCGCTTGAGCGCGGCTATGGCACTACCCTGGGTAATTCACTGCGCAGAGTACTCTTGAGCTCTCTCCCCGGCGTCGCAGTCACAAGCATCAAAATAGACGGCGTGCTGCATGAGATCTCAACTGTTCCGGGCGTTAAGGAAGATGTCACCGAGATAGTTCTTAACGTGAAGGGCATTATAGCCAAGCTTCACTCCGACGGTCCGAAAACCGTCATACTCGACTATGCCGGCGGAGGTCTTGCTACCGCAGGAGATATAAGAACCGACGCCGACTTAGAGATTCTTAATCCCGACCATGTGATCGCAACCGTGGATGAGAACACCCATTTCGTTATGGAGCTCACCTTCAATCACGGCCGCGGTTATGTCAGCCAGGATAAGAACAAGCAGCTCAATACCCCGACCATCGGAGTAATTTATACCGACTCGATATACACCCCGGTATACAACGTAAGCTATTCCGTCGAGAACACCCGTGTCGGCAGCGATACCGATTTCGACAAACTGACAATGGAAGTCAAGACGAACGGTATTATAACCGCCAAAGAGGCTATCTCGCTCGGCGCCAAGATTCTCAACGAGCATCTCATGCTTTTCGTCAACCTTACCGAAGAAGCTAAAATAACCGAGGTAATGGTGGAAAGCAAGGAGACCAAAAAAGAGAAGGTACTTGAGATGACCATTGAGGAGCTTGACATGTCCGTTCGCAGCTTTAACTGTCTTAAGCGCGCGGGCATTGACACGGTCGAGGATCTGATCAGTAAAACCGAAGCCGATATGATGAAGGTGCGCAACCTCGGCAAGAAATCGCTTGAGGAAGTCATCCTGAAGCTGCACTCGCTCGGTCTCGATCTCAAAAAGGAAGAGGAATGAGCTGAGCCTCGTTCCATTTGAAAATTTGTGGAGGTATTTTAAAAATGCCAGGAACCCGTAAACTCGGCCGCAAAACGCAGCCGAGGATGCAGATGCTCCGCGGTCAGGTTACCTATCTGCTCGATATCGGTTATATCGAGACCACGGTGACAAGAGCCAAGGAAGTAAGATCCTTAGCCGAAAAGATGATAACTCTCGGCAAGAAAAGAGACCTTGCTTCTTACCGCGCTGCGCTTGCTTTCATAACCAAGGAATCGGTAGTCAAAAAGCTCTTCGATACAGTCGCTCCGTCTCTCGCCGACCGCAACGGCGGATACACCGAGATCTTCAGGACCGGTTATCGCCGCGGCGACGGCGCTCCGATGGCAATTATCAAGCTTGTCAACTTCGATATCGTAAAACAGGGAGAAGACAAGAAGGCCGAAAGAGCCAGACGCGCCGAGGAAAGAGCAAAAAAGGCTGAACAAGCCGCCGAAGAAAACGAATAATATTATAAAAGCCGACGCTCAAAACGTCGGCTTTGTTTTTTTATGTAAGAATCAGCATTCGTCGGTCATAATTCCGTTTTTAATCGCCGTCAGCGCCGCGCCTATTACCGGACCGAACTGGGCGTTTTCCGGCATCAGGAAATTGACTTTGAACATATCGCTCAGATTTGCGAAGATGCTTTCGCACTGCGGGATATTGGTCATATTTCCGGTGAGAATGATATCCGTCGTGTTGTGGCTGCGGGCGGCGAAAATCGCGAGCATGCCGATTGTCTCGAAAATCATGTTTATTATTCCGAGCGCGATATCCGGCTTGTTTGCAAGGTCGGAAATCTTGCCAAAGTTGGCGGCGGTCATGTAATCGGGCAGACCGGGAAGAATGTCCTTTTTGGTGATGTCCTTTATCCGGAGATCGATCTTGTTGAGATCGCCGTCTTTTGCAAGATTGGATACATGCTTTACGCTGTCCATACCCAGCAGCAGCCTTGAAAGGCCGTTAAGGGTGCCTCCGCCGATGCCGGTGCCGCCCAGATACTCCATATCGTCGCCTTCCCGGGCATAGATAAGCGCCGTGCCGGTTCCCATCGAAACGACAATGGCGGATTTAAGCCCGGAGAGATAAAGCCCGCCGAGACCCGTCGAGCGGAATTCCTGGACATGAACGCAGGGGATGCCGTAAAGCGGTTTGTCTATATAGGTTGACCCGACGCCGGTTACCCGGATTTCAGCGATGTCGTCAAGCTCGATATCGTTGTGATTGGTGAATTTGCCGAAAGCTCCGTAAATTGAGGTTACGGGGTCGGTTGCGCGGACAAACATCGGTTCGATAAGCTGCCAGCAGTCGGGCGTATGTTTGAATCCGACTATCTTGGTAGTTGAGCCGCCGATGTCAATTCCTATTATGATATCCTTGTTTTTCATATATATTCTTCCTTTCGCCGGGTTGTCAGCCGGGCTGTTAATTAGTGTTGCTGCCGTCGGTTCAGCCGAATATTACCTCATCAGCTTCGAAAAGAGAGGGAAAGACATAATCCGGCCGATCGGCGGGGGAGGCTTTTTCGACGTCCTTCGGCGTCGTTTCGCCGGTATAGACGAGACAGGAGGTGACGCCGAACCGACGCCCGAGCGCGATATCGGTGTAAAGCCGGTCGCCGAAAATGCACATCTTGTCCTTTGAGACGCCCGTTTGCTCGATTATCATTTCAAGCGTCTCTTTATACGGCTTGCCGAAATATGTCGGAGTAACCCCGGTCGAGGCGGTTATAAAAGCGGAAATTGCGCCGCTGTCGGGGATGAATCCGTCTTCCGTCGGGCAGTTGAAATCGGGATGAGTGGACAGATATTCGGCGCCGCCCCGGATAAGCCGGCAGGCAGTCTCAAGCTTTTTGTAGGTAAGAGTTGTGTCAAACGAAGAAACGACAATATCCGCGTCATCGGTTAGTATTATCCCCGCTTCGGAAAACTGTTTTTCGAGCTGAGGGGTACCGACAAGATAAACGGTTTTGCCGGGGCGATGGCGCAGGAGAAATTGTATCGTAACATCGCCGGAGGTCATAAGTTCGCCGTCTTGCGGCGAAAAACCGAGTCGGCTCAGCTTGTCGACGTAATAAACCGGATTGTGGCTGGCGTTGTTTGTGAAAAACAATACCCTTTTGCCCGCTTCCCTGAGGCGGTTTATAAATCCGACGGCAAAGTCGAAGGGGCGGTTTCCGAGATAAAGAGTGCCGTCCTGATCGAAGATAAAAAGAGTTTTCTTTTTAAGATTCAGAAAAAGTTCCGGGGATGCGTCTTTCGAGTAATAAACAGTCGTGTTATACATTTATCTACCTTTGTTATTCATATGTCTCGACCGTCATTATATCACGAAAATCAAAGAGAGTAAAGCCCTTGTAGTTAAAAATGAGTTAAAATTCTCATTTAAACTGAATAAAAAAACAAAATCGTTGTTGACAAAACCGGTTAAAGAGTATATAATATATATATCGGCGATTTAGGTTGTTATAACGGAATGCCAAACCGTTTAAGACAATCAATGAAAAACGCCGCGGGTGATATGTCATTTTCGCCAAAATTAGATATAACATTTTGTGCAACCGAACAAAATGCAAAAATACTTAAAAATCTCCATTGATTATATCGCCGGATAATGGTATAATATATCAATGACGGAACTCGTCGGCGGATTTGCTTTGTCTTTTGCCGGGCGGCGAGCGCTAAAAGCGGAAATCTGCTAAAAATATACCCGCGAAAACAATATTTTAGGAGGAATTACTCATATGAAAAGATTCCTTTGCCTGCTGTTTTGCCTTTTGATGACAGCGGCTCTTATAGCCGGCTGCAGCAGCGATGAAAAAAAGGAAGAAGACAAGGGCGCGATAATACCCGTTTATCTTTCTTCTCCAATCGGTAATTTTGACCCTGCATACGCTCTGCACGACAACGCCGGCAGTAAGTACATCGGTCTTCTTTATGAAGGTCTTTTCCGCCTGGGCAAAGACGGCAAGCTTGAGAAAGCAATCGCCAAGAGCTGGAGAATCAGAGAAGTCCCGGAAGATAATTATTACATGATGGAAATCGAGCTCAATCTGACCCACTGGTCCGACGGGCGTTTTGTCTCCGCAGACGACTTCGTTTTTGCATGGAAGCGTCTGCTTGAGCCGGAATTCCAGAGTGAAGCCGCGTCGCTGCTCTTCGATATCAAGAACGCGCGCGCGGTTAAAGACGGCGACATGACAATCGACGACCTCGGCCTTTACGCTGCCGACACCTCGGTACTTCAGATTGAATTCGAGCGCAAGATAGATTACGATCAGTTCCTTGAAAATACCGCTTCGCTCGCTCTCGTTCCGCTCCGTGAGGACGCGGTTGTCAAACTCGTAGACTGGGGTTCCAACTCCGCCACGATGACTACGAACGGTCCGTTCATTCTTAAGAAGATCGTTTACGGCGCGGACACCTTTACCCTTGAAAGGATTGAGCTTGAGCGCAACGTCTATTATTACCGCGACGTTGAGCGCGACGCTCTGAAGAAAAGGGTCTTCCCGTACCGCTTTGTGATTGACTTTACCATGAATGTCGACGAACAGGCGGCCGCTTTCGATGCGGGTGATATTTATCTTAACGCCAATATTCCGCTCTCCCGCCGCGAAGCCATGTCGGTTGAGCTTTCCGACACCATGTCGACCGCGACCGTCGTTTTCAACAACGCAAAAGCGCCGTTTGATAAGCCGGAGGTTCGCCGCGCCCTTTCGATGGCGATCGACCGCAACGCGCTTGTAAATACCGTTAAATATGCCAAAGCAGCCGAGGGTTTTGTTCCCGCCGGCACCTTTGAAACCACTCAGGGCACCAGCTTCCGCGACGCGGGCGCCGTTATCAACGCCGCCGGCGATATCTCAGGCGCGAAGAGCCTGCTTTCCGGAGCCGGAGTCAACGGCGGCAGCTTTGAGATCACCATCCGCGCAAACGACGAAGTTTACGCAGCCGTCGCCTCTGCCTGTGTTGACGCATGGAGCCAGCTCGGTTTCACCGTAACGGTAAAAGAACTCGAGATGGAATATCATATCGAAAACGAATACGACCAGTATCGCGACAACTTTGAAGTCGCATACCGCGCCGCCGACTTCGATGTAATTCTTGTAGACTATTACGCCTCTACCAACGCATTCGGCACCTTCGCATCGTTCTCCCGCCCCTTCTCCGGTGGCGCCATGGACCTTGCAACCGGTTCTGAATATGCAAACGTTCCGCATATCTGCGGCTATGTCTCCGACAGCTATGACGCTCTTATCGAATCGGCATATGCCGAGACCGACCGCGCAGCCCGCGCAGCCATCCTGCATCAGGCTGAAGCGGCTCTGGCAAACGATATGCCGGTAGCTCCGCTCTTTAACTATCAGCTGGCATACGCCATTTCCGGCGAGCTCAGCAAAGTAAGCGTCAAGAGCGACGGCTATCTGACGCTTACAAAAGCGCATCTCAAGGATTATCTTAAGCTTCAGACAGCCGAGACTGCCGCTACTCTTGCCGAAGGCGAAGAAGTGTCAAAGGCGCACGATTTCTGATACCCGATTAAAATTTCCGGCGTGGATCGGTACTCCCGGTCCGCGCCTTCTTTTGCGTATATGAGGATTGTTATGAGCAACAAGTTTAAAACGGTTGTCGCCGCAATTGTTATCGCCGCGGCGGCGATGCTGCTATTGCTGAGTTCATGCGGCGGGGAGGAAGCTGCCGCTCTTCCCGCGCCTGAAAATACAGAGTCTGAAATCGAGGAGGAGATACCGATGCGTGAAATTACAAAAGATTATGTAATAGTCGTTCCCGCCGGTTCAAAAGGCGATATAAGCGCGGCAAACCGCTTGAAATCCGCGCTTGCCGAAAGCGGTCTCGAGCTGCGTTTTATCGATGACAGCTGGGGACAGAATGAGCATGAGATAATATTGGGCGCCGCCGACAGGGCTGACGCCGTTATTCCCGACGAGATAAATATGCCGGGCGACTGGTCGCTTAAACTGACAGACGACGGCAATATCATAGCTTTGGGCGACACCGAAGCGGCTGTCGAAGAGCTGCTGAAATACTTAAAAGACGGTAAACTTATAGTGCCGCAGCAGCTGAATATCCTCCAAAAAGCCGTTTGGGAGCTGGTATTTGAAGACAATTTCGACGGAGTTGAGCTTGACACCACGAAATGGCAAAGATGCCCGGAGTGGCAGCGCAAAGATTACGGCGGTCGCTGGGACGACGAGATGATTCTGCTTGACGGCAACGGACATTTGATCAGCCGCGTGGATATGGGCGCTAAAGTGCCCCTTTCCGGCGCCGTGAGAACGATAGATACCTTCAGAACCACCTACGGTTATTTTGAGATCCGCTGCACCCTTCATCGCGCTCAGGGGATGTGGGGAGCGTTTTGGATGATGCTGGGTCCGGATGTCGGAGCCGGCAACGGAACCGAGATTGATATCTTTGAAAGCCTCGCAAATGAAAAACGAATTTACTTTACCATGCACTACGGCGGTTACGATGAATATCATCAGTCCGAGTCGGCTAATATATACGCCCCCGAGATGTTCGACGGTTCCTTCCACACCTTCTCTTTCTGGTGGGACAAGGAAAAATACGTCTGGTATCTCGACGGCAAAGAAGTTTTCCGCAGCTCAACCGCCCTCGTTCATCAGTCGGGTTATATGAAAATCTCGACCGAATGCGGCTCCTGGGGCGAAGAGCTCAAACCCGACGAGCTGCCGAGCGATATGCTTGTCGATTATGTAAGAGTTTATAAACGCGCCGACTGAATCGAACTAACCGAACTAACCGAAAGGAAGATATGAAAGGTCCCCTTAAAGAAAAAAACGATATCAAGATATTCATGATGTACCTCATCCGCGAAGTCGGAATTCCCCTTGATTACAGCCTGCTGCACGACGTTTGCGTCGCAGAGGGTATGGTTAGGTCTTTCGACTTCACCGAGTGCCTCCAGGAGCTTGTCGAAACCGGCAATATTTCCGTCGAGCCGGGAAAGGACGGCGAGGTATATCGCCTGACCGAACAGGGGGAGAGGGTTTCATGGACGCTGTCAAGCAATATGCTGCGTTCGATACGGGAAACGAGTCTTCGTTCGGCGCTCAGATATATAAGCTGCCGCGCTACCGGCACCGAATTTTATGCAGAGATCGGAGAGGAAGATATTTCCGGCCGTTGTCCGGTTCATTGCGTGATAACGCGCAGAAGGGCGCCGGACAGACCCGGCGAAGCGGAGGAAAGAGAAACGCTGCTTGATCTGACGGTTTGGGCGGCGTCCTGCAACCAGGCGGAATCGATGAAGCGGGCATTTGAAGCCGATCCGGAGCTTGTATTGAAGAATATCCACGAATCATTGAGTGGAACTTATCAGCAGCTCAGCTGACCGGACAATTATGCCGCGGGTTTTCGAGAATTAGACAAAAAACAGCCGAAAAGCAGCCGAATGATATTGTATTTATAAATGAACTTGCCGGACTGCTTTTCGGTTATTTGTCCAAAAAATCATTTTGTGACAAAATAACCAAAATAAACTGCAATTTAATTAGAACGTTTTACAAAAAATATTTTGCAATTCTATTGACAATATGAAAAATCGTGGTATAATATTAAATTGTAGGGGTATTTTATTTGCTTCTTTACATATCTCCGGATAGNTTATTCGAGAGCGCCGGCAGCATCGTCCAATGCGCGCCGGAGGCGACGGCTCGTAACCGTCTTCGGGGAAAATATACAACTCATTTTTCAAAGCGAGGATCTTAATCATGTATCAGGACAAAGTTCTTAAGTGCAAGGAATGCGGCAAAGATTTCACTTTCACCGCGGGTGAACAGGAATTCTACGCTGAGAGAGGCTTCCAGAACGAGCCGCAGCGCTGCAAAGAGTGCCGCGATCTGCGGAAGAACGCCAATAAGCCGGCGCGTCAGTTCTTTACCACCGTCTGCGCGCGCTGCGGCAAGGAAGCTAAGGTTCCTTTCCAGCCGAGCAACGACAGACCGGTTTACTGCAGCGATTGCTATGCCGAAATCAAAAAGGAGCAGGACGGCGAGTAATCGGTTACTGCGAACCTTTGGGATGCGAGCTGCTTTATAAGCAGTCTCGAAGACCAAAAACCGCCTAGAGCGGATCTGCACAAAAAGCAGGTAGCCGCTCTTTGCCGGGAGACTATGCGGACATAACGTAAAATCCCAGATACATGATTTTTAATATTCATGTTGCCGATACCGCATGACTATTGACGGCTGATATCAAGGCGAATTGACACGTCCCAAAGGGCGTGTCTTTTATTTTTCTTGTAAAAAACCGGCGTTGCGGCAAAAAAACCGAAATTTTCACATAAAAACTCTGTACAAAAGGATGAATTTATGTTATAATAATTTAAAATAGATATAACTGTCCTTGCCGGAGGAAATTAAACCGACAGGGAATTGAATAAAAAAGACAGGTATAAGATATATGTATAACAAAAGCGGCAAAAGCGGCAAAAGCGGCAAAAGCGGCGGAAGAGGCAGACAGGGCGGCAGCGGCTCCGGAAACGCCGGAGGCGGCAAAAACCGCCGTCAGGAAGAAAGAAAATTCGCCGGAAGATTCAGTTTTTCTTCTCCCGGCGACGCCTCTCGCAGAAGTAAGCCAAAAGAAGGCGGCAGAGCCGGACAGGGCAGCCGCCGCGCCGGAACAAAGAGCGGTAGCTCCGGAGTTACCGGAGCCGGCAAAGGCTTCGACCGCTCATACGAAGGACGCCGTCAGAACCCCGATTCCCGGGATTTTCGTGAGCCCCGCCGGGCGCCTCGTCATCTCGACTCCAATTCTCCGAAGCGGGCGAGCGCGCGATTTGATGATAAAACGGAAAAGATAGACAGCGGAGCCGTTGTCGGCCGCAACGCGGTGCTTGAGCTGCTCAAGAGCGGCCGCGACATTGATAAGCTCTTTGTTTTGAAGTCATCCGAGGACGACAAACCGACAGGTTCGGTGGTTAAGATAGTCGCGATGGCGCTCGATCGGCATATTCCGGTAATTGAGGTTGACCGCCGCAAATTGGAAGAACTTGCGGGAGATACCCCGCATCAGGGAGTCGCCGCGGTCGCGCCGGAAAAGGATTACGCCGAGCTTGACGATATATTTGAACTTGCCGCTCAAAGAGGAGAAAAACCGCTTATCGTAATCGCCGACGAAATAAACGACCCGCATAATTTAGGCGCGATTATCCGTTCTGCGGAAGCGGCCGGCGCTCACGGCGTTGTTATTCCGAAACGCCGCAGCGCTCCTGTAACACCGACGGTGGCAAAAGCGTCGGCAGGCGCGGTTTCCTGGCTTCCTATTGTGAAAGTTACGAATCTGAGCATGCTTATCGAAGATTTGCGCGAGCGCGGCGTTTGGGTATATTGCGCCGAAACCGGCGGAGCTGATTACAGAACTCTCGATTATGACACGCCAGCGGCCTTGATCGTCGGCTCTGAGGGAGAGGGTGTTTCCCGCCTGCTGCGTGAAAAAAGCGACTTTATCGTCTCGATACCGATGAAAGGGCAGGTAAATTCGCTCAACGTTTCCTGCGCAGCAGCCGTCATGCTGTTTAAAATGACGGAAAACCGCAGTCCTGTTCAACCGGAATTTCCGGATGATGATTATTTCGAAGACGAATTTGACGGGGCAGACTTCGACGAATATCCCTCGGAAGAAGATTTCGAAGATACTGACGATGTATCCGCCGAAGTTTTAGCCGGAGCAGAGAATTTTGCCGCGATTGTGGCAGACGGCGATGAGGCTCCCGAAGATCTTGAAGACCTATTCATGCTAGACGGCATTGCGATAGATTTCGACGGCGCTGATTTTTAAAGCTGCACCTTGTTGCAGAAGATGTATTAACTGCAGAAGATACAGCTGAAGAATTCGTTTCACCGACTCGTGTCCGCAAGGGATGGTACAATGGACAGAAAAGAAATTGATAACGACATAAAAACAGCCGAAAATGTCTCTCTTGAGACAGCATCGGCTTTAACAGAAGCGACTTCAAGAGAAGCGGCTTCAACAGAAGCGGCTTCTACGACAGAAGCAGCTCCTGCAGCGCCGCCGCAGGAGGAAAAGAGGGAGGATGACGTCTCCTCATCCGATCTGCTGAAGCGCCTTAAGGCTAATCTCGCCGAACTGGATGATATCGGCGTCGAAGATGTGCCTGTTACAGCCGCGGAAGCGGCAGAAACGGGAGGAGAAATCCCCGAAATCAAAAAAATGCCGCCGGCCGTCGTAACCTCAACAGGCGCAATTCGCTATTATTACAGAACGATGTCGAAGGCCGAGCATGAAAGCCGCAAGCGAAGAACAGCCGAGGGGTTGACGCCGGAGGCAGCAAAGCAGGGATCGGACGCCGTAACCGGAAAGCCGGCAAAGAGTTCCGGCTTATTTTCGGGTATCTTCGGTAAAAAGGCTGACTCTGCGCCGGAAACCGACATAAGCGAAGAGTTCGCGGGAATTGACCCTGAACTTGTAAAGACAGCCGGGGAAGCCACCGAATCTTCCGAAAGCGAAGGCGGCGAGCTTGACAAAACCGACGAGCAGCTTATGGTTGCTCTCGGAATGGAAGAGGAACTGAAGCAGAAGGTCGGAGAGGAAAAAGCCAAAGAAATCGAGGCTGAAACCGAAGCGAGGGCGCAGCAGGCTGACAGCGAAATCGCCGAGATAACGTCGGACAACCGCTTTAAATTCGAATATGTCTCGCCGCAGCAGGTCAAGGGCGTTTTTGCTTACTACCGCGCCTGCTACCGCGGGCTTATCTGGCGGATAGCCGTCGCAATCCTGCTTATGATCGGCGCTTTTGTGCACGAAAATATAGGCTTGTTCGGCGGAACCCTTCCCAAGGCTATAGACGCCTCCACCTATCCGGTGATACATATTTTGGTCGGAATGCAGTTTTTAGTGCTTGCCGCCGCGCTTATCTGGAAACCGCTTTACCGGTCGCTCAAGTCGATGGCGCAAGCAAAACCGGAGCCGGAAAGCCTGACGCTTGCCGTTATTGCGGTATCTCTGATATATGAAATAATAATGTGCTTCATCTACGGTCATCTGCCGGCAAACACTGTCGTTCGGACTTTTAACTTTGCCGCGATAGCCGCGGTGCTGATGACGCTTGTATATGAATTGATGAATGTTCAGCGCGAGGTGTTCAGCTTTAACATCGCGTCATCGAGAATAGATAAATATGTCATCGCGCGGCTGGAGGGCGAGGACGAAGACACGAAGCGGGAAAATGAACTTTTCGCCGATTCGCTCGGCGGGACCGGAGAGATGTTCTGCGTCCGCCAGGCAAGCTTCATAGAAGATTTCTTCAAGCGGGTAAACACCCGTCCCTCCTATTATAAATCGTTGAATTACATACTGCCCGCCGCTCTTATCGTTGGGTTGATCATGTTTGTATACGGTCTGTTCTCTCCCTTTTCGAGGCAGGGCGTCGCAGCGAGCTTTATGGGCGGTTATGCCGCGATTATGATGGTTCTGCCGGTCGCCGGACTCTTCAATTTCAGCTTTCCTTTCTTTAAGGCGATAAAGACCGCATTTTCGAACGGGTCCACCATTGTCGGCGAATCTTCGCTTGATGAATACAGCGCCGGCTCGGCGATCAGCTTCGATGACCGTGAAGTCTTCCCTGCCGACCGTGTCAAGATAAAGACTATTCAGGTGGTCGGACATATGTCGATTGATTCGGCAATCTATTACGCTTCAAAGATATTCGGTAAAACCGGCGGACCGCTTGACGACGCCCTTCGTTCGATGACGCAGGGATATAGAGTGGAAAGCCGGGTAGAACTGCTTGAAATAGCCGAGAACGGTATCAACGCGGTGGTCGACGGTTCTCAAGTCCTTATCGGCCGCGCCGATTATATGGCTTCCGGAGGAATCCGTCCGATAAATCCGGAGGAGGACGAGGAAATCGAATCGGGCGGTGAAGTCTGCGTAATGTATATGGCCGTCGACGACGCCATCGCCGCGAAATTCAAGATTCAGTATATAATTGACGACGATTTCGAGTCGATTCTCCAGCAGCTTTCCCGCGCCGGAATGTGCGTAGGAATCCGCACTTTCGACCCGAATATCAACGACAGAATGCTCTCTGCCCGCGTGCGGACGATGAGATACCCGGTAAGGGTTATTAAATGCCGCACCACCGAAAACCGCGGCAAAGTCTATGAACGCTATTCGTCCGGCATTTTAAGCCGCTCGAGCGTGCGGGAGCTTTTGATGGCGCAGATTTACTGCGACCGTGTTCTCCATGCGATACGCACCAATACCGCTGTAAAGATCTTTGCAATGGCGGTAGGAGCCGCGATTACGGCGCTTGTCATAAGTCTCGGACTTATCGGATCGCTCAATTCTCTCGAAGTAGCGCTCTTCCAGTTCTTCTGGCTGATTCCGATGGCAATAGTGTCAAGGCTGCTGATTTAGCCGAAAAAAACGCATAATCATGGCGCGTCGGCGACGGCGCGCTTTTGTTTTCGTCCAAAGATATAATTTATAAAATCGATCGGGACACTCTGTCGGTCGAAATCATGAAATAACGATAAAACCAAAACGCGGCGAGGTGATAAAAATCAACTCAACATATAACGGTTATCCCGAAAAAATACTTATGTCGGTATCAAAACCCGGCAGATATACCGGCGGCGAATTCGGGCAGATAATAAAAGATAAATCCGAAGTCAAAGCCCGTATGGCATTCGCTTTCCCGGACAGCTACGAGATAGGAATGTGTAATTTAGGCATCCGCATCCTTTACGGAGTGCTGAACGAAGTTCCCGGTTTCTGGTGCGAGCGGGCGTATACCCCCTGGATAGATATGCAGCGGCAGCTCCGCGAAAACAATCTTGTTTTGCGCGCTCACGAAAGCGGCGACGAGTTGTATAAGTTCGACATCGTCGGCTTTACTTTGCAGTATGAGCTTTGCTATACAAATGTGCTTTCAACGCTTGAATTGGGACGGATACCGCTGCTTGCCGCCGACCGCGGCGAGGATGATCCGATAGTCATCGGCGGCGGTCCCTGCGCTTACAACGCCGAACCGCTGACCGATTTCTTCGATTGCTTCAGCATCGGAGAGGGAGAGGATATGTTGCCCGAGTTCGCTCGTCTTTATATAAAGATGAAAGAAGACGGTAGCTATACAAGAGTTAAATTCCTTCGCGAGTGCGCTCACATTCCCGGAATGTATGTCCCGTCGCTGTATGACGTCGGTTATGACGAAAACGGCGATTTTGCCTATATCCGCCCGAAATATCCCGATGTTCCGGCTGTTGTCACCAAGCGGATCGTCGATGATATGGACAAGGCGTATTTTCCGGATAAGCTTGTCATGCCTTATATCGAAACGGTTCAGGATCGGATAGTCCTCGAAACCTATCGCGGCTGCATCCGCGGCTGCCGCTTCTGTCAGGCAGGGATGGTCTTCCGTCCGGTTCGCGAAAAAAGCCCGGAAACTCTCGACGCCTGCGCCCGTAGGCTCTACGCCGCGACGGGATATGAGGAGATGACGCTTTCCTCGCTTTCGATTTCCGATTACAGCGAACTGCGAGAGCTTACCGACCGGTTGCTTGAATGGACGGACGAAAAGAAAGTTTCTCTTTCGCTTCCGAGCCTTCGTCTCGACAGCTTTTCGGAGGAGCTTATGCAGAAGGTTTCCTCCGTCAGAAATTCCGGTCTGACTTTTGCGCCGGAAGCCGGCACTCAGCGCCTCCGCGACGTTATAAACAAAAATGTTACCGAAGAAGACCTGCTTCGCGCCGCCGGAACCGCGTTCAGGAACGGAAAAACCGGCGTCAAGCTATATTTCATGGACGGTCTTCCGACCGAGACATATGAGGACCTCGACGGCATAGCGGAGCTGGCGAATAAAGTCGTTGATGAGTATTTCCGCACTCCCGGCAGAATGAAGGGAAAAACGCCGTCGGTTACGGTATCCGTCGCCTGTTTTGTGCCGAAGCCTTTTACGCCGTTTCAATGGGCGGCGCAGGACACTTATGAAACTCTTGTCGCAAAGCAGAAATATCTTTCGGAGAAACTCAAAAGCAGGTATATTAAATTTAATTGGCACGACTCGAAGACAAGCTTTATCGAAGCGGCGTTTGCCCGCGGCGACCGCAGGCTGAACCGGGTGCTGCTCCGCGCTTATCGGCTGGGCTGCTCTTTTGACGCCTGGGATGAGTGCTTTGACTTCGACAAATGGCTGCAGGCGTTCTCTGACAGCGGCGTTGATCCCGCATATTACGCCAATCGTGAGCTTGATCCGTCGAAACCGCTGCCGTGGGATGTTATTGATGTCGGCATCAAAAAAGAATTTTTCATCCGTGAATACGAAAAGGCTCATATGGGAAAAACAACAAAGAGCTGCGCCGAAGCGTGCGCCGGATGCGGAGTCAACCGACTCGGCGGTAAAAATCGCTGGTGCCCGAAATATAAGGAGGAGGGTGTATGAGCGCCGATAAGCTGCTGCCGGCAGGACCGGTCAGGATAAAATTCGAGAAGCGCGGGAGCCTGAAGTTCATCTCGCATCTCGACTTGCAGAGAACGATGAATTCGGCGTTCAATCGCGCCGGAATACCGATATGGTATACCGAAGGCTTCAACCCGCGCAAGAAACTGATTTTTGCACTTCCCCTTTCGCTTGGCGCCGAGTCGGTCTGCGAGCTGTTGGATTTTAAAATCACCGAACCGATGTCGTCGGAGGAACTTACCGAACGGTTGAACGCGGCATTTCCCCCGCAGCTTCGGGTTTTTGAAAGCTATACTCCGGAGAATAAATTTCAGTTGATCAGTTGGGCGGAGTATGAGCTGACGGGCGGTAATGTTAAGGATATCGATCCCACAGAAGCGCTGAAGCCGCCTGTCGTTGTCCTCAAACGGACGAAAAGATCGGAAAAAGAGGTAGACATTTCACCTTTTATCAAAAAAGCGACAAACGAAAACGGAATTCTGCGGTTGCTTTTATGCGCAGATCAGCAGAATTATCTGAACCCGGACTATCCGGCGAAATATATGAAACTTGAGGATTATTCACTGATGAGGCGTCGGATTTTCTTCGCGGACGGGGTTACTGAGTTTAAATAAATATATAAATGGTCAAAATGTCTATTGCAAGCAATTTCAGAGAATGATTATTGTGCATGATTCGGAAAAGTTGTCCTTGACAAGTCCCGTAAAAAGTGATATAATAGTAAAGCTGTCCCTCATCGGGGGCCTATGGGTCTCACCAGATGCAGTAGGACATGATCCTTGAAAATTG
>JGI24712J26585_10001075_pt1 | contig 23548 bp, 19 predicted proteins | sample BioPla3DNA2_FD_26585 | JGI IMG/M metagenome (IMG submission 26585)
CGGTCTCATCACGTTCCTTACCATGTCGTATATCCTGGTGGTGAACCCCAATATATTGGGAGCGACCGGAATGGACAGGGCCGCCCTTTTCACAGCCACCGCGCTTTCGAGCGTAATAGCCACCTTGTTTATGGCTTTCTTCTCGAACCTGCCCATTGCGCAGGCACCCGGGATGGGGTTGAACTCCTTTTTTGCCTTTTCGGTGGTAATCGGCTTGGGATACTCATGGCAGATGGCCCTGACCGCCGTGTTCATCGAAGGGATTATTTTCGTGCTGCTCACCCTCTTCAATGTTCGTGAGCTGATCGTGCGGAGCATCCCGAACACGATAAAAAATGCTATCCCGGTAGGGATCGGTCTCTTTATCACCTTTGTCGGACTACAAAACGGGGGTCTGATAGTGCGGGATGAGAACACGATGCTCGCGCTGGGCTCCATGGCTGATAAACATGTGTGGGTGGCGCTGCTGGGCCTGGTGCTTACCGCGGTGCTGTATTACAAAAGGGTGCACGGTGCCTTCCTGATAGGGATCGTGGTGGCCACGCTCTTCGCCCTTGCTCTGGGACTTGTACAGGTGCCCGAGGGCAGCTTGGTCTCGCTTCCACCCTCGCTCTCTCCCATCTTTCTCAAGTTTGATTGGAGCCATATCTTCACGTTGGATATGTTGATCGTGGTGTTTACCTTCTTGTTCGTGAACCTGTTCGACACNGTGGGTACCTTGATCGGCGTCGCTTCNAAAATCGGGATTACCGATAAAGATGGTAACTTNCCGCAATTGAAACCGGCCCTACTTGCCGATGCGCTGGGNACCACTGTTGGCGCTATGTTGGGGACCAGTACCATCATCTCTTACGTGGAGAGCGCATCGGGTGTGGCTGCTGGTGGACGCACCGGACTCACCTCGCTCTCTACCGCTACCATGTTTGCCCTGGCGCTTTTTTTCGCGCCCCTCTTCTTGATGGTACCGCCTTCGGCTACCGCCCCTGCCCTGATTATCGTGGGACTCTTTATGATCACATCGGTAGTGAAGATCAACTTCGAGGATATGACGGAGGCGCTGCCTGCATTCCTTACCATCGTGATGATGCCTTTCGCGTTCAGCATCGCTCAAGGAATCGTGTTTGGTATGCTCTCATTTGTATTTCTCAAGGCACTCAGCGGGCAGTTCAAGCGCATTTCCGTTGCCATGTGGGTTATCTTCGTCTTGTTTATCGTGAAGTTGGTACTTGATGCCATGAGAGTGGTATAAGCATTCAGGTAGTGGTAAATCGGTCGATCGCGAGTAGCCATTTCATTTGTATTTAACGGATGAAATGGCTACTTTCGCGTTAACGGTCAACCAAGTGCAATTAATAACAATTAGTAATTAACAATTGACAATGTGCAATTAGTGATTAGCCCTTAACGGGCAACAACATTAACGAGCCAATTCATTAACAAGTAATTATCATTATAACAACAATCTATGGCAACAACGGCTGATTTCAGGAACGGGATGTGTATCGATCTGGATGGACAATATTTTGTTATCGTGGAGTTCCTACACGTGAAACCGGGTAAAGGCGCAGCTTTTGTCCGCACGAAATTGAAAAACGTAACCACCGGACGAGTCCTGGATAGGACATTTCCTGCGGGCGTACGCGTGGATGAGGTACGCATTGAGCGTAGAACGTACCAGTACTTGTACCAGGACGACATGGGGTACCACTTCATGAACACGGAGACCTTCGAGCAACTCCCGATACCGGCCGAGCAGATCGAGGGGGTGCAGTTCCTCAAAGAGGGTGATATCGTGGAGGTGCAGGTGCACGCGGAGAGTGGGGCCGTCCTCACCGCCGAGCTGCCGGTACACGTGGTACTGGAGGTAACCTATACCGAGCCGGGCGTGAGGGGCGATACGGCGACCAACGCGCTGAAGCCGGCCACGCTGGAGACCGGGGCTGAGGTGCGCGTGCCCCTGTTCGTCGATACGGGCGAAAAGATCAAGGTAGATACCCGAACCGGTAACTACGTGGAAAGGGTACGTGAGTAATGAGAGCGAGTATCGCGGCCGTGGAACGGGACAAACCCCGTTCCCGTTTCATGATACAATCGAAAGAAACGTGAGGTAAACAGGTGAAATGAGCAAGCTGAGCATAAAGCAGTGGGCCGAGGAGGACCGCCCCCGTGAGAAACTTCTCTTGAAGGGGGTGTCTGCCTTGTCCGATTCTGAGCTGCTGGCCATCCTCATTGGATCCGGCAACGATAGGCAGAGCGCCGTGGAGCTCAGCAAGGAGATATTGTTAGAGGCGGGTAACGACCTGAACCGTTTAGCCCGAATGGGGGTAAACGACTTGGTGAACAACTACCGGGGAATCGGTCACGCCAAGGCGGTGACCATTATTGCCGCGCTTGAACTGGGACGGCGACGGAAAACGACGGGTGAGCCGAGGAAGAAGATCGTTACCTCCATGGATGCGTACGAGCAGTTCCTGCCGTTGTTGGGCGACCTGAACCACGAGGAGACATGGGCGTTGTTGACTGACCGTTCCAACCAGGTGATATCCACCCTCCAGGTAAGTCGAGGTGGTATCGCGGGGACGGTGGTGGATATCCGCTTGATCCTGCGGGAAGCGCTCACGAGGTACGCGACGGGCCTCTTCCTGGGGCATAACCACCCTTCCGGCAACCTCGCTCCCAGCCCACAAGATATCAGCATCACCAAGAAACTCAAGGAAGCCGCCCTCTACATGGACATCGTGTTGCTCGATCACATTATCATCGGCAATGATGCCTACTTTAGCTTCGCGGATGAGGGGGTTCTCTGAGGCTTAACATCCCGAATCACAGCACAAGAAAACAACCTGTTATGAATCAAGAACTGCAAGCGCTGCAAGATAAGGTGGTGACCATGCTCCGGACGGTGTACGACCCGGAGATCCCCGTGAACGTGTATGACCTGGGGTTGATTTACGACGTGGATATCGATCCCGAGAACAACGTGACCATCCAGATGACGTTTACCTCGCCCGCCTGCCCCATGGCCGATTTTATACTGATGGACATGCAGATGAAGCTGGAGTCTATCCCGGAGGTGAAGCGGGTGAGCATCGATCTCACGTTTGACCCGCCGTGGGATCGGTCGATGATGAGCGAGGAGGCGATGTTGGAACTTGGCCTAATGTAAAGGAAGATCTTTAGGAAAGGGCACGTAGAAGGGGTGGAGTAGCGTGGTGTTTGTGTCGATCGCGCAAAGGGATAAAAAGAGTTCGTAGCAGTGTGGTGCAGCAGACAACGTGAATTTCGTGTCGCGGATGAGTAACGTGAAAGACTCAAAAACAGGCTTGATGAATCGAAACGTGAGGAAAAAGGTCTACTTTCTTGCCGATGCCCACTTGGGTTCAGTTTCCCACACCGATTCAAGGGAGGCGGAGCGGAAGCTGTGCCGTTGGCTTGACGAGGTGAAAGGGGATGCCCTCGCAATCTACCTGTTGGGTGATATTTTCGACTACTGGTTCGAGTACAAGCACGTGGTACCGAAAGGGTTCACCCGCCTGCTGGGCAAAATTGGCGAGGTGACCGATTCAGGCGTGGAGGTTCATTTCTTCGTGGGGAACCACGACTTGTGGTTGACCGACTACCTTACCGAGGAGTGCGGGATGATCCTTCACTTTAAACCATTTGTTACCGATATACTGGGGAAGTGGTTCTTCCTGGCGCACGGCGATGGGTTGGGTGATCCTTCCTGCTCGTTTCGCTTCTTACGAAGGATATTCCACAGCAAGTTCCTGCGAAAATGTTTTTCGGCCATCCACCCCAGGTGGACCATTCCCTTCGCGCACGCCTGGTCGAGCCACAGCCGCGAGAATGGGGGCATCATCCCTTACCTGGGCGAAGAGAGGGAGTGCTTGATTCGTTTCGCGAAAGAGAAATTGGAAGAGGAATCCGGCATCGACTACTTTGTCTTTGGACACCGCCATATTCTGCTCGACCTCCCTATTACGGGGGCTTCCCGCGTAATCATACTGGGCGACTGGGTCACCCTCTTCTCCTACGCGGAATTTGACGGGGAGAAGCTACAGCTCCTTACGTTTAACCCAGAGTTGGCGGAAGTTTAATCAACCAGCTTTCGTTAATCGTTCTACAACCACACAGAAAAATTGAATTCATCATCAAAGCAGATCACGAAACTAAATTGAAGATCATATGAAGCAGATGTATCGTTATCTATTTATCCTTATCACTGTAATGCTGTTATGCACCTCCTGGGTATCGGCATGGCAGGAAGTGTCTGTGCGACCAGCAATATCAGTACAAGAAGTTCTAGCACGGCAGCAGTTATCAGCAAAGCAGGAAGTAATGGCACTGCAGGAAACTTCCACAGGGCAAGAGGCTCGCCTCATGCGTTTCCCCCATATTCAGGGCAGCCATATCGTCTTCGGCTATGCCGGGGATATCTATATCGTGAACGCGAACGGGGGCATGGCCCGTCGCCTCACCACCCATATCGGCTACGAGCTGTTTCCCCGCATCTCACCCGATGGGCAAACCATCGCGTTTACCGCGCAGTACGATGGTAACTCCGAAGTGTACACCATGCCCATTGCCGGGGGAGCACCTAAACGGTTGACCTACACGGCCACGCTTGGCAGGGATGACGTGGGCGACCGCATGGGCCCCAACAATATTGTCATCGGCTGGACACCGGACGGGAAGAATATTATTTACCGTACGCGCAGCTACACGTTCAACGATTTCACCGGGCAGCTGATGACCATTTCGGTCGATGGGGGGATGCCTGAGCATATTCCTTTGGAAAACAGTGGTTTTTGCTCGTTTAACAGCGATGGCACGCGGTTGGCATACAACTATATCTTCAGGGAGTTCCGTACCTGGAAACGGTACGAAGGGGGTATGGCGGACGATATCCGGGTTTACGATACTAAGAGTGGCCAGTCGCACCGCATTACCGACAACCGCCATCAGGATATCATACCGATGTGGATAGGCGATGATATCTACTATATATCTGACAGAGATGATTATATGAATCTCTACAGGTATAACACAAATAATAAAGAGACAACCCAATTGACCCATTTCAAAGAGTATGATATCAAGTTCCCCGCCGCGGGCAGCGATGCCCTGGTGTATGAAAACGGGGGATTCATCTACAAGTACACCCCGGCGACCGGGAAGAACGAGAAGCTGACCATTTTTATCGGTAACGACCAGGTGTACGCGCATCCCGAGTGGAAAGAGTTGTCGAGAAACTTAAGTCAACACTCGCTTTCTCCCGGAGGGGAACGGGTTCTCGCCACCGCACGCGGGGATATCTTCTCTCTCCCGGGTAGCGAAGGGGTAACGTACAACCTCACCAACTCTTCTGATGCTAATGACTTTAATGCCCAATGGGCACCCGACGGAAGCGGGTTTGTCTATATATCGGACAAGGATGGGGAGTTTAACCTCTACTATGCAGATGCTAACGGGCTAAATCAAAAACAACTGACCAATATAAAGGGCTATATTTTTGATTTCGTTTGGTCGCCCGACTCCCGCAAGATCCTTTGGAGCGCGAAAGACAACACCCTTAACCTGCTGGATGTACCTTCGGGCAATAACCGGGTTATTGAGAAGTCGGGGGTCAGCACCTTCTCCAACTTCAACTGGGCGCCGGATAGCCGCTATATCACCTATACCCGTCCCTTGCCGGAGATGAACGTGATCATGGTGTACGATACGCGGAGCAACGACAGTTGGCAGGTAACCAGCAATTGGTATAACTCTGGTTCCGCCAACTTTAGCGATGACGGCAAGTACCTGCTTTTCTCGTCAGACAGAACGTTCAATCCCGTTTACGGCAGAACGGAGTGGAACCACGTCTACACTACCATGGGTAAGATATACGTGCTTCCGCTGGCGGAAGATGCCCCCTCTATTTTCGAGCCCAAGAACGATGAGGTGAAAAGCGATAAGGGCAAACAGGAGGAGAAAAAAGATGGTAAAGATAAAGCCGATAAGGGTAAAGCCGGTAAAAGTAAAGGCGATAAGAGCGAAGATAACCAGAAAGAGGTCGCCTCTCAGACTTATAACTTTGAGCAGACCGAGATTAGGATGGCAGAACTCCCGGTAGCCGCTGGTTATTACGGTGACCTGCATATGATCAATGGCAACATCTATTATCGTTCCGGAGGGAATCACGCCATGTTCGACCCGAAGGAGAAGAAGACAACCAACCTGGAGGCGAGGCTCGTTTTTGCCCCCGGGTATAAAAAGGCGCTTGCTTTCGGGAACGACGGCATGCAGGTTGTAGATATCCCGAAGGGTGCCGTGAAGGTCAACAAGGCGATCGATACAAGGGGTGCCCGCAAGCTGGTCAACTACAAGGAGGAGTGGATGCAGGTGTACAGGGAGAGCTGGCGTCGGATGCGTGACTTCTTCTATGCCCCCAATATGCATGGCGTGGATTGGGATGTGATCAAGGAGCGGTACGAGGTGTTGGTTCCGCACGTGAATCACCGTTCCGACCTGACCTACGTTATCGGTGAGATGATTGGTGAGCTGAACGTGGGGCATGCCTACTCGCAAAACGGGGAGCATCCGCAAGCGGAGAAGGTCTACATGGGACTTCTTGGTGCGGAGTTCTCGAAAGATAGCAAGAGCGGGTACTTCCGGGTCGACAGGATCCTGGAGGGTGCTAACTGGAGCAAAGAGCTATGCTCCCCGCTCACGCTGCCTGGCGTTGATGTCAAAGAGGGGGACTATATCCTCTCTATCAACGGGCAGTCGCTCAAAGAGGTTGCCAATATATATGAACTGTTGGTGGGCAAAGCGGGCGTGTTGACCGAACTGGAGGTAAGCAATGCCTCTTTATCCGTTCCCCGTACAGTACTCGTAACACCCCTTAGCGATGAATCGGCTCTGTACTATTACGACTGGGTGGCGAAAAATACCCGGAAGGTGAGCGAGGCCACCAACGGAGAGGTGGGCTACATCCATATACCCGATATGGGTGTACCGGGGTTGAACGAATTTGTCAAGCACTATTACCCCCAGTTGGGCAAAAAGGCGCTTATCATCGACGATAGGGGCAATGGGGGTGGTAACGTGTCGCCCATGATTATCGAGCGGTTGATGCGTACCATCACCTACTTCACCATGCATACCAACCAGGCGCAGGGCTCACCCAACCCGGTCGGCACGTTCGATGGCCCCAAGGTGGTGCTGGTCAACGAGTACTCGGCATCAGACGGCGACCTGTTCCCCTACCGCTTTCAACAACACAAGCTGGGCACCGTGATCGGTCGCCGCACCTGGGGTGGGGTTGTCGGTTACAGCGGTGCCATGCCTTTTGTAGACGGAGGTTCTATCGTTACTCCCTCCTACGCGCCTTTCGCGGCAGATGGGAGCGGGTGGATTATCGAGGGCGAGGGGGTATATCCCGATATCGATATTGAAAACGATCCGCACCAGGTGTTCCTGGGGAACGATGCGCAGTTAGATAAAGCAATCGAGGTGATAAAAGAGCAGATGAAGGGCTACCCCTACAAGTCACGCGAAATTCCACCGTTCCCCAACAAGGCACCAAAACTCTAATCGCATTTTGCAACAGGAAGAAGCCGGTGGACGTAGTACAAATTACATGCTCAAAACATGAGAAAAAAACCTGTTATCATTGGCATTGGCGAGTTACTTTGGGATGTGCTTCCAACCGGGAAAAAGGCGGGTGGCGCACCGGTCAACTTCGCGTATCACGCATCGCGTTGTGGGGTCGAAAGTTATGCCATCAGTGCTGTAGGGAACGATTCGTTAGGTGATGAAATTCTACAGGAGATTGAGGGGATAGGTATTGGTTACCTCATCGAGCGTGTGGATTATCCCACGGGAACGGTCTTGGTGAAGCTGAAAGCTGGAATTCCCGATTACACCATCACTGAAGGGGTAGCATGGGATTATATCCCGCTCACCGAAGAGATGAAGCAGCTGGCCAAGCGAGCTGATGCCGTATGTTTTGGTACCCTGGCACAACGGTTGGAAATATCCCGCGAGACCATACAGGCGCTACTGTCCTATGTGCACGAAGATGCCTATAGAATTCTGGATGTGAATATCCGCCAGCACTATTACTCGAAGGAGATTATCGAATCATCACTGCGTAAATGCAATGTTTTTAAAATCAATGACGATGAGTTGCTGATGATGAAAAAACTGTTCAATGTTGAAGGGACAAATGATACCGATGTTTGCCTGAAGTTTGTGGAAGCCTTCAGTCTGAAGTTCCTAATTCTGACTGCCGGTGCCGAATATAGCACGATTTTCACGCCTGATGACCTCTCGCACATAAAAACACCAAAAGTGACCGTGGTGGATACCGTGGGTGCAGGCGACTCATTCACGGGCGCTTTTATATCTTCCATCCTTCAAAATAAAACGCTTGCCGAAGCGCATCAAACAGCGGTGGACAAGGCTGCGTTTGTCTGTACCCAGGCCGGGGCGTGGGTGTAATGGTTTGCCTGTTTCATCAACTTTTCTTATCTTTGCTATTATGTATAAAAACACAATTAAAGTACAAAAAGTTGCTTAATCATGGATATATCCACAGTTATAAATCAAGCGCCTGAGTCTATTTCAAAGGAATTAGCCCGTCGGGTAAAATCACTTCGTTTGGAACGGAACTTAACTCAACAGGCATTTGCTAAACGTGCCGGGGTGGGTTATGATGCGTATCGCCGATTTGAAAACAGGGGTGAAATCACGCTTAAAAACCTGTTACTTTGCGCGGTCGTGTTGGATTGCTTGGACGATTTTAACCGGCTTTTTGCGCGAAAATCGTACGAGAGCATAGACCAACTGCTGCAAGCCAATCAAATCAAACAGCGAAAGAGAGGAACAATCAATGAATAAGATAAAACAGGTAGGGGTTTTTCTGCACAACGAAAAAATTGGCAGGATGGCGCTTACACCTGATGAACTGTGCGCATTCGAGTACGAACCCCAATTTTTGTCATCGGGATTTTCGATTTCGCCTTTTTTTCTCCCTTTGAAAAATGAAGTGTTTATTGCAAAGCGGCATCCTTTCCGTGGTGGCTTCGGCGTTTTCGATGACAACCTGCCGGACGGTTGGGGGAACGTTGTACTCGATCGCTATCTGCGTAGCAAAGGCATTGACCCTTACCGCTTGTCGTTGCTGCAACGGTTAGCCTTGGTGGGAAGTACCGGACGAGGTGCTTTGGAGTTCCGACCCGATTGGAGTGAGGGTGTCCCTGGTGAAATCGTGGATTTTGACCTTTTGGCTCAAGAAGCGGAAAAGGTATTGAGTACCGAATATTCGGGAGATTTATTGGAGACGTTTTATAGATTTAGTGGTTCGTCGGGTGGTGCTCGTCCTAAAGTATTTGTAAGAATAGAGGATAAAGAGTGGTTGGTAAAGTTCAAAACAACGCACGACCCCGACGATATGGGGAAAACAGAATACAAGTATTCACTTTTAGCCAAAAGGTGCGGGATAAAGATGCCTGAAACACGGCTTTTTGAAGGTCGCTATTTCGCTACCGAACGTTTTGACAGGACGGAACAGGGCAAAATTCACACGGTAAGTGCTGCGGGATTGCTTCATGCAGATTATCGGGAGCCATCGTTAGACTACGAGGGGTTGTTGAAACTCTGCCATATTTTAACCAAAAATATGGCAGAGGTCTACGCACTTTTCAGGCAAATGGTTTTCAACGTGTTCATAAAAAACAGGGACGATCACGCGAAAAACTTCTCTTTCCAGCATATTAACGGCGAGTGGAAACTTTCTCCTGCTTACGACCTGCTGCCCAGTCGGGGTTTCAACGGGTTTCACACCACCACCATCAACGGTAGCGGCGACCCTTCAAAAGGGGATATATTGAAAGTGGCGGAAAAAACAAACCTGAATGCTAAAAAGGCTGAGGCGATTTTGGGAGAGGTTGAAGATATTGTCGGGAGCAAAAGGGTATAGTAAAAACTTAAATGTCGTCCCTCATGATTCTACCTAATAAGGTGTCACGATAGGTATTGAAAATATTTAACTTTATTGGAACATACTCCGGAAGGCTTTCTAAAAACTCTAGTTCAAAAACTAGGCGAGGATCTCTATCATTACTTTCTTTGTGTATTTCCGCTTTATTGCCAATACGTGCAATACGAATCAGGTATAGGTCACGAATTCCCTTGCCTTTTATATACGGCATAAAATAATATAACTTGTTAAGGGCAACTGTAGAAGGGAATGATTTCGTTTTGCCCGTGTAGTATATTTTCGTAGACCCCCTATCCAGGAAATAGTCTTGGGTATCTGGTTTAACGAAACCAATTAATACATGCTTGTTGTAATCAAGTGAATAAACTTTTTTCCTGGTATTGTTTACAAAGACGGTTTTCTCTTCGGTAAAAAGGTTTAATTGCAACTTAGGTTCAGACTCACGTTGCATTTCAATTGGGCGAGAAGATATAGGCTCTTTTTCGTAAATAAACCGATACATTGATTTCCCAACATCCCGAACAACGCCACAAACTAGAGCATTACCCATCAAGAAAGCCCGCCTTCCATCTGAAACATCGGGATGAAAGGTGTGATTATCTGGAAACATGTTTAATCGTTCTAATTCTATCGGAGTCAAACGACGATGTTTCCCTGAAGGTGTTTGCACGACATGTTTGAAACGTGAAGCACCGGCTCCTCCCTCGCCAGTAATAATGGTGCGCGAAGGGCGATCCAGCGAGTCAGGGAAAGTCATTGCTCCTTCAGAGAATACATATTTATGTCCTTTTTTGGAGACTCGATTAATTTTTTTGGAGCCTTTTTCGTATTGCCATCTAGGAAGATCTTCGTTAGAGATAAAGAATTCTTCAGGAATAAGATTTTCATTAATTAGATTACCACCAAGGGTCATGTATGTCCCGTCATACACGGGATTCGAGTCTACTGTATAGACCTGACGATTATTGATAATACCCGTGTCTCCAAACGGGGTGCTTTTCTTGCCCTTGTTGAAGTTGTCAGAAACATTTGAAATAGATCCTTCGATATTAAAAAAAGAAGCAGTTTTTGACTTGGGTTCCAATGGAAAAGCTTTGGCCATTACTCCATCGTAGAGAACCCAATTAGCCAAATCTTCTATCTTCTTGTATATGGCAGACTCTTCCAGATAGCCTACAATATAAGTTCTTATGCGACGTTGTGGCATGCCATATTCAGCCGCGTTGATTACTCGCCACTCTACTGTATAACCTAAGTCAGAAAGAGATGCGAGAATAATAGCAAAATCACGACCTCGCTGTTTAGCAGGAGAACCAAGTAAACGGTCTACATTCTCTAAAAAAACGTAATTAGGACGCTTATCTCCCTTTTCGTGAAGAATACGATAAATTTGCCACCATAGCACACCTTTTTGCCCTGTTATACCTCCCGATTTACTTAGGGTGGAGGCAACGGAGTAGTCCTGACAGGGAAAACCGCCAACCAGCAAGTCATGATCAGGTATATTTTTCGTTTCTACTTTATTTATATCTATATTCGAATGTCCTTGGGGGCCAAATCGAGCTTTATATACCAGAGAGGCATCTTGTTGGACAGTAGACGGCTCCCATTGGTTGTTCCAAATCGTTTCATAGGCATCTGACGCACCCTCTAATCCGATACGGAATCCTCCCACGCCCGCGAAAAGTTCGACTACTCGTATTATATGTTGTTTTTTAGAAGTCATTTACTATAAATAGGGTAATGTGTTTAGTTTGTCAGTTACATATGAACCCTTTAGCCAGAAAAATTGAGGTAGCATCTTGATACCATTCACGTTTTCTGTTTTGGCCTTTTCGCTAGAATCATTTGCTCCACCGCGAAAGAACACGTTATACTCGGAGCTTTTCGGAAAATTAGGAGCACCTCGGTATGAACCACTTTTGTTCAATATCTTTTGGCCATTTTTGTCAAGAACATACTCCCATTTGAGTTTGTTTTGATGAATAAGTACCCGTGAGTCTTTCCATGTTCGTTTGACTTCATTCTCAATAAATTCTTCATCAAATGCAAAGCGTTTGAAGCCCTCAAAAGTTGTTTTGCCGATTTCTTCAGCTACCCGTTCATCTTCTATCGCTTGTTGATGCTTATCTGTGAAACGGCGTCTCCGAGTGTTACCACGTTCGCAGAAAATGGGACAAAGGAAACTGTGTTCACAAAAATAGGAATAAATGTCCGATTCTGCAAAGTCAACATCACGGTCAGCCCATTCCTCGAAATCAATCTGCTTAAGCTTCATATCTTCCGTTCTCTTTCCCTCGGGCGTCATGATTATTGTTTTTGCTATAATGCCTGCTTTCGTGAAGTCAGATATTTGATTAAGCCTATTACAATCAGCCCCAAACATCTTTAAAACGCACTGTGCTGCAAAGTCCTTGGTGGAGATGTCACTGTTTATTTCTAACATTTGCTTCAATTGAGTAAAAGATTTACCCCTGAATTGCCTTGACAACTGTTGACAGCGTGCATCCAATTGTGAAAAGCTCGTGAATGATTCCTTGAGTTGACTTTCTTTATCCGATTTGCTTTTATTGAAATGTCCTCGAACGATGTGGTCAACAAAGGTTTGTTTTAGACGATAACGAGGTTTCTGATAGCTACCCGTTGGTCTTTTTTTAAATCCCGGAACTAACTCGATAAGTAAGAGATATGGACGTAGCTCGTGCGTGAAACCTTGTAGTTTTTCATATCGGTCATCCTGACTAGAGTACTTATCATAGACTTCTTGCAAGTAATCACGCACGATTTCCCAATCATTCTTAAGTTGTCCTTTTTCGTTCTCTGAAAAGCTGTTATAGCAATAATCAACGATACGAAAATTGGCATAAGCGGATGCGGGAACAACTTCATATGATTTATACTCATAAAAGATAATCAGCAAGTGCTCTAGTTTTTCCCAAAAATGAGAAGTGTTAAAATCTGTTTGTATATCAGGTTCAAATGTAACACCTGTAACACTGATGCCTTCTTTTGCGCCTAAATATAAATTGTAGGCAGCCCCAGTTTTCCCTTTCACCTTTGGCAAATCCGATTTTGGAATTCTCACGCCAGTTGTTTTGAGCTCAGTCAACACACCATCAATCTCTATGTCGCATTCCTGCTTGCTATCGCGTGCATATCCAAATAAAGACTGCTCGATTACATCACCAGCAATACCCGTGATTTTTTCACTCTTAGCCGTACGGTCAAATTGACGAGATGAATCCACTTCACCTAAAGTTTTCCCTTTCACTCCCTTAAGAAGATTGTCAACAAAAGCCTTTGTATATTTCCTGTCGTCTGATACAGCCATAATTTCTAAATCATCACGTCAAAGCCAACCAATGTCGTTTACTGCAAATATACAACATTTAAGTTGTAAAATTAAGTAACAAATAAGCACAACCTTAACCCTTTGGTTTACTCATTAGGGGTCAACAGCTTGAAAAAATCCCAGATCACGATACCCGCGGTGACAGATACGTTAAGGGAGTGCTTGGTGCCGTGTTGCGGTATCTCGATGCAGCCGTGCGAGGCGTTCACCACCTCCTGTTGCACCCCGTGCACCTCGTGGCCGAAGATCACCCCGTATTTTTGTCCCGGCCCAGGCTGAAATATCTCCAGCGGGATGCTGTTTTCTGCCTGCTCGATGGAAAAGACATGGTATCCTTCCTTTTTAAGCGCTTCCACCGCATCAAGGGTCTCCCCGTAGTAGCGCCACTTCACGGCATCTTCCGCCCCCAACGCGGTTTTATGAATCTCCACGTTGGGCGGGGTGGAGGTGATGCCGCACAGCAGGATCTCCTCCACCCGGAAGGCGTCGCTCGTCCGGAAAATGGAGCCGATATTGTGTTGGCTTCGCACGTTGTCGAGCACCACCACCAGCGGGATCTTCTCTGCCGACTGGAACTCCTCGATGCTGATCCGGTTCAGCTCTTCCAGTTTTAATTTTCTATGCCGCATGTCGGAACCTCTAATTTTGATTTACGTTGGTGCATATTGTTGGAGGTATATGTTGAAATCTCTATTTCACGATTACTGCCCTCACCACGAACCACAGGTGGTGGAGGAAGGTAGAGAGGTGGCCGTAATGCTTTGCCATGATGCGGTACCGCTCTTTCAAGGAGGCCTGCCGGTTGGTGGTGGTGAGCCCCTCGTTCAGGTAGTCGATGAGCAGCAGGTGGCTGTTGCAAATGGCATTCGTCTTCTTCATCAGGCGAATCGCCCAGTCGAAGTCCGACGAAAACCGGTAGGTTAGGTCATACGGTTCAGCCAGCTCACGCTTCACGATAAAGGCTTGGTGGCAGACCACCATCCCCTGCTTGAAGCTCTTCCAAGTGAGTTGGTCGGGTGCTTTGAGTCGCCGCATACCCAGGAACTTGCCCTCATCATCCACGATAGCCGTCTCACCGTAGAGGATATCGGGAGCATTCGCAGGGGTAAAAGAGCGCATCAATTTCTCCACCGTCTTGGCCTCGTGGAAGGTGTCACCCGCGTTCAGGAAGCAGAGCCAATCGCCCGTGGCCATCCTCATCGCCTTGTTCATCGCATCGTATAACCCTTTGTCCGGCTCACTGATCCAGCGGACTCCATCGCCCTCGTGCTCTTGGATGAGCTGGACTGTTCCATCCGTCGATGCCCCATCCACGATCACGTGCTCGATGAAGGGGTAGGTCTGCCTTGCGACACTTTTCAGGGTGCGTTGCAACGTTTTCTCGGCGTTGTAGGTGACGGTAATAACGGATAACGTGTTCATTTTCTCGCGTAAATGGCTATGTAGGGGGATAGGGTTTTTCCTTTAACCGGGAATAGTTTGATGGTGTAACTCAGCAGTTTCACCCACCGCCTTTTGCCTTGGTTTTCAGGCTTGGGCTCGAGCCACACCATCGGTTTGCCGATGTAGTCCACCGACATCTCCCGCAGCCCGGTCAACTGCATGATCTTTTTCAGCCGGGGGATCTCCATCGACCTTAAGTTGTGGGCGTTTAAGTTGGGCTTGTCGAACCACTGCTGCACCTTCCCGTTCAGTCCCAGGAAGTTGGGTAGAAGAATAAGCAGCTGCCCCTGCTCGGATAGCAGCTCCACGTGGCGTTGAATGACCTCCTCGGTATCCTCGAAATGCTCGATGAAACCGCAGGAGAAGACGATGTCGTACCTTTTCTCGGTCGTGAACGCGAAGAAGTCGCTCTCGATGCACTGGATTGTACCCTTGGGTAGGCCGTTAGCCTCCTCTAACTTTCGGACGATCTCCCGGTCGATATAGAAGTCGAGGATGCTCACGTCCTGAACGCCTTGCCGGTAAAAGAAGGCCGCGTGACTTCCCGGGAAGCCGCCAATTTCGATAAAACTCTTCCCCTCCCTGAGACGTGGCACGAAAGAACTGAAAACCACTTTCTCGGGCAGGCCACCGTGCGGGTAGTTTTGCCAATACTCTTCCCAATGGGCTCTGTCGGTGAAACTATTCTCTATCATATAGTGTCGTGTATCTGTGTGCGATTATTTCCGGTGCGTACGTGTGCATCACCTTCTCTCGTGCCCGGCGTGAAAACGCTTCCCAGTCCGCTTTGTACAGCACCTCGGTAACGCCTCGTGCCAAATCGTCCGCATTCCTGTACTCTGCCACGTACCCGTTGACCCCGTGGTCAATCATCTCCGGGATACCTCCAATGCGGAAACCCACGCAGGGCGTGCCGCAGGCCATCGCCTCCATGATGGTGTTGGGCAGGTTCTCCTGCAACGAGGGGGTGATGTAGAGATCGGCCGCGCTATACAGCTCCGGCATTCGCTCGGGGGGTATGTATCCCATGCTTCGGGCGGGGAGGGGCAGGCGGTTGAGGATTGCCTCGCTCTCGGTTCCGGCGATCAGGAAAAAGAGGTCGTCCCGCTCTTTGGCGGGGGTATGGCTGGCTTGGATGAGGTACTCCAACCCCTTGCGCGGGTCAGAAGCCTTGGCAGCGGCAAACAGCACGATCTTTTTCTTCCGCGGGAGACACATCTTATCGCGTAGCATCGCCTTATCCATCGGGAAGTAAACCTCGGTATCGATGGGGTTGGGAATATCCACCACCTCATGTCCCCGGGTGAGGGGGCTCTTTTCCGCCAGCTCTCTAAGCCACCGGCTGCACGCCACGAAGGAGATTCTTCCTTTCGCGTAGGCCCGCTGTTTCTTCTGGAACAACTTGTGCGAAAGGTCGTTTGGTGAACCGGCAACCAAGTAGGGGCAATTGCCGCATGAAGTCTCGTAGCGGGTGCAGCCGGCCGCGTGGTGACAGATACCGGTAAAGGGCCACATATCGTGCATGGTCCAGACCACCTTTTTGCCGGATGCCACGATTCGACCTGTCTCTTCCAGTGACAGCATCCCCTGGTTTATCCAGTGCAGGTGGATCACGTCGGCCGACCGGAATTCCGGTAGATCGGTGACCGACACCCCGCTGTTGGCGATGGAGACGTCGAACAGGTAGCGCCTTGATAGGCGGTTGTGGAGGTAAATAATCCCCCGCTCCCCGTAAAAGCGAAATCGGTTCCCCATCTGGCTTCCTACCTGGAAGACCGATGGGTCGCTGCCCAGCCGGTTGCGTACCGCCATGGAAACGTCGTGACCCGCGGACTGGAGCGCATGCATCAGCCGGGTGGCCGCTATGGCGGCACCCCCTCCCGTGTCGTATGTGCTGATGATAAGTACCCGCATGGCAGTTGGCAATTTTCTTAGGAGCAAGAGCAAAGCTAAGCTTGCTTAAGCTTTGCCGAGCGACGACAGAAAAGGTGCGTCAGCGAATCGGCAAAGCTCTTCATTCGATGGCAAAAGTAACCATTTTAAGCGAGAAAACGGGATTCCACCACGTCCAGTATCGAAAAGATGCCTATTTTTGTAAAATAGATTTTTTCGTTGAACTATGACCGGGGCATGACTGAGTCCTCCTTGAAACATAAGACTACCGTTTCCCTCTTCTGGAGCTTTCTGGATAAGTTCGGGCAGCAGTTGCTCAATTTCGTGAGCATGCTGGTGCTTATGAACATCATTGCACCGGATGCTTACGGGATGATTGGGTCACTTGCGCTCTTCACGGCGTTTTCGACTATCCTGATCGACAGCGGCTTCGGGAGGGTACTCATCAACCGCAAGGAGGTCTCCCGAAGCGACTACAGCGCGGTATTTTATTTCAACGTGGGGCTGAGCGTTCTAATCTACTTGATTCTTTTTTTCGCGAGCCCGCTGATTGCTAACCTGTTTAACACCCCGGCCCTCGTACCCATCGCGAGAGTGCTGTTTTTGATGCTTATCTTTAACGCGTTCGGGTTGATTCAGCAGACCCTTTTCACGAAGGATGCCGATTTCAAGACGCTTACCCGGGTCAACATCTCGGCGCTGTTGATGGCCGACGTGGTGGCCATCGTGCTGGCGCTCCTCGGGATGGGCGTCTGGGCGCTGGTTGCTCAGCTCACGCTGTACGCGCTGCTGCGAACCATCTTCCTGTGGGTCCGCTCACCGTGGAGACCTATTCGGGGCTTTGCCTTCTCTCGCCTGAAGAAGTACTTTGACCTTGGTTACAAGCTGTTGTTGTCCAACACGATCGCTACGACCATGAACAATATCTACCCCAGCCTAATCGCGTTGTTCCACCCGATGAGCCAGGTGGCCTACTTCAACCAGGCGAAGAAGTATCAGGAGATACCGTTTCTCACGCTTTCCAACACGTTTCGCTCCGTGGCCATGCTGATTCTCTCCCTGGTCAACGAGCAGTCGGATCGTTTGCAACGGGTGGTTCGCAAGTTGATCAAATCAATCGCGTTCCTCTCTTTCCCGATCGCTTTTCTGATGATCCTTATCGCCGAGCCCACGTTCCACCTTTTCTTTAGGGAGAAATGGATGGCGTCGGTACCCTACTTCCAAGTGTTGACGCTGGGGGGGATGCTGTTGCCCTTCACCTTTATATTTAACGAGTTGTTTATCGCGAAAGAGCGGGCAGCCCTCTTCCTGGGTATCGAGGGGGTGAAGGCTGTACTCTTGGTTCTCCTGATCATGCTTCTCTTCCCTAAGGGGATCATGGGATTGGCGGTCAGCTGGGTTATCTACATGGCCATCACCCTGCTCTTGTCGGTTCTCCTCTCCGGGAAAGTGATTCACTATTCCCTGGTGCACTTTGTTAGGGACACCTTCCCTTATCTGTTCATTGCGCTTATTAGCGCGGGGGCGGCTTACTGGGCGACCCGGCGGCTGGAGGGCGACCTCCTCCTTATCCTAGCCAACGCCCTGCTGGTTGGGGTACTTTACATCGCGCTCTGCAAGCTGTTGAAGTTGGAGATGACAGAAGAGATTGACAACTGGTTCAGAAAAAAACGAATATGAGAGATTGGCTATTATATATTCGCTTCGCGTTTCGTTACGCGTGGGAGAACGACACGCTGAGGCACGTGAAACATTTTCAACGTTGGTATAAGGATACCCGTTCGGGTGGCAGCGCGCTCGACCGGGAACTGCCGTGGATGACCTATGACGCGATCGACTTCCTGGGCTCCATCTGCACCCCCGGGTCGGTAGTGTTCGAGTGGGGATCCGGTGGCTCCACGCTCTTCTTGGCCAAACGATGCCGGCACGTCACCAGCGTTGAGCATGACTCGAAGTGGAGTGGTTACCTACGGGAGAGGCTGGAGACGCTCGGCGTGGACAACGTGGACTACAAAGAGATCCCTGGTGAAAAGATCGCCGACTGGGAAGCGAGGGATTACCGGAACCCGGATGACTTCGTTTCCGGGGACAAAGGTTCGGTCGGCCTCTCGTTCGAGCGCTACGTGAAGGCCATCGATCCGTTTCCCGGGGGGTCGTTCGACATCGTGGTGGTGGACGGGAGGGTGCGGAACGGCTGCGTGAAGCGTGCCATCCCGCATGTGAAGCGAGGGGGTTACCTTGTGGTGGACAACAGCGAGCGGGCGTATTACCTGGAGGGAGTGCCAGAACTTCAGGATACGGCCGTGTGGGAGAAACAGGAGTTCCAGGGGCCGATCTTCTTCCAACACGCGTTTAGCCGAACCAGTTTTTTCAAGAAACGGTAATTTTTTGCAATCTTCCAGATTGCATGTGCTCACCAGCCTTACCCCAGTTTTTTCAAGAACGGTGATTTCTTGTTTCGTTGTCTCTTGTCGTTGTCTTGTTATCTTGTTTTTTGTTTTCCTGTCTTATCCACCCTATTTTGCTTCTGCAAGGTGCGATGTAGGTGGGAAACGTGAAGTTTCCCCTTCGGTTATCTTCCGAGAAACTCAACGATGCGGCTCGACGCTTTCCCGTCGCCATACGGGTTGGTCGCCCGTGCCATGGCATCGTAATAGCTGCTATCTTCCAGCAAGCGGGAGATCTCCGAGACGATAAGGTGGTAATCGGTGCCGACCAGCTTCACGGTCCCTGCCTCCAGTGCTTCGGGGCGCTCGGTGGTGTCGCGCATGACGAGCACCGGCTTGCCCAAGCCGGGGGCCTCCTCCTGGATGCCCCCGCTGTCGGTCAGCACCATCGTGCTCCGGTTCATCAGGTAAACGAACGGGAGGTACTCCAGTGGTTCGATGAAGAAGACATTTTGACCCGGCGTTCTCCCAAATACCTGGCGGATGGGCTCGCGAACCCGGGGATTCAGGTGCATGGGGTAGATGAAGTCCACGTCAGGGAATTTTTCCGTCAACGTTTTGATCGCGTTACAGATGTTTTGGAACCCTTCACCGAAGTTTTCCCTTCGGTGTCCCGTGATAAGAACGAGCTTTCGGCCATCCTGTCCGGGAGATACAATGTTCTCGGTCATGTTTTTGGGAAGCCCGCTTTTCAATANGGCCTCGTTGATCTCCCCTTGAATGGCAGGATTGTCCTTGATCTTGTCGATGACCATGTACAGGGCGTCGATCACGGTGTTGCCCGTNACGGCGATAGCGGCTTCATCAACGCCNTCGTTCAGCANGTTTTGCCTGCTCAGGGGGGTGGGCGAAAAGTGGCAGGTGGCGATGCGGCTGGTGATCTGCCGGTTCATCTCTTCGGGCCACGGGCTATACGGGTCGTGGGTACGCAACCCCGCTTCNACGTGNGCNACCGNCACCTGCTGGTAGAAGGCGGCCAGCGCCGCGGCCATGGAGGTGGTGGTATCACCGTGCACCAACACCCAGTCGGGTTGGGTCTCCTTTAGCACGTCGCGCAATCCAACCAGCACGCGTGCCGTTACATCGTAGAGGTCTTGCCCGTGCTTCATGATGTTGAGGTCGTACTGGGGTACTATCTCGAACAGCCGCAATACCTGGTCGAGCATCTCCCGGTGTTGACCGGTCACGCAGACCAAGGTTTCGTACCGGTCGGGTTGTTTTTCAAACTCCTTGACCAGTGGGGCCATCTTGATGGCCTCGGGGCGGGTGCCGAACACGAGTAGGACTCTTTGTCTCTTTTCCATGAGTTTATCGTTTAAAAACACCACAAAAATCGAGGATCACCTTGTCGTCCCGCCAGGGGAGCTCCTTGAACGGGTCATGCGCCACGAGGAACACCGCGATGTCCGCTTGCTCGTAGGCCTCCCGGTAATCCGTAAGTTTGAATACCTTATGCTCCTGTATATTGGGTTCGACGATCAGGAAGTCGCCGTCGTTATGGGCCTGCATCACCCGGGTGGCGATGTATTTGGCGGGCGACTCGCGCAGGTCGTCCACGTTGGGTTTGAACGCTAGTCCCATTAAGGCGACCACCGGCTTCTTGTGGTTGGTCAGCTCGAACTCCTTGATGGCGTTTTCCGTTTTTTCCGTACACCAGAAAGCTTTGTAGTTGTTGACCTCCCGTGCCTTGCCAATCAGCTGGGATTCAAATGGGAAGTCGGCCGTGATAAAATAGGGGTCCACCGCGATGCAGTGGCCGCCCACGCCGCTTCCGGGCTGAAGGATGGTTACCCTGGGGTGCTTGTTGGCCAGCTCGATAAGTTCCCACACGTTGATACCCGCCTTGTCGCATATGATGGAGAGTTCGTTGGCGAACGCGATTTGCACGTCGCGCGAGGCGTTCTCCACCAGCTTGCACATCTCAGCGGTGCGGGCATTGGTCTCGTGGAGCGTACCCTTCACGAACCGGCGGTAGAAATCGACCGCTTTCCGGGTGGATGTTTCGTCCATCCCACCGATGACCCTGTCGTTGTGTTCAAGCTCGTACAACGTGTTCCCGGGCATCACCCTCTCGGGGCAGTAGCTAATGTGAAACGTATCCTTCAAGTCGGGGCGCTCGGAAAAAATCAAACCGGCCACCTTTTCGGTAGTACCCACGGGGCAGGTAGATTCGATAATCAGCAGGTCTCCCTGTTTAAAGCAGGAGATCGCGCTCCGCACGGCAGCCAGGACGTAGGAGATATCCGGCTCGTGGTTCCCCTTGAAGGGGGTGGGTACGGCCAGGATGAACACGTCGCTGGGACGTGGCGTAGTATAGGCTTTCAGCATTCCTGCCGCAACCACCTTGCTACATAGCACATCCAGGCCCGGTTCGGTAAAATGGACTTTCCTCGCGTTGACTCCATCCACGATTGAGGCGTTGGTGTCTACCCCGGCTACCTTGATGCCGGCATCAGCAGCGAGCACGGCGGTGGGTAAGCCGATGTACCCCAGTCCAATTATACATGCATCCATATTGCTTTCTTTATAGTAGTCTGTTTAATGATCACGTTCGTTGCCCATCGGTTGCTTGTTTGAGGAGGGTGCTTGTAAAGGCTCGCTTCTCTTCAAGTTCAACGGTCTGACCGACTTCTGTTCGTCTGTGGAGATACCTAAAGAGGAGGTAGAGCCAACCTCGTCGCTAGGAACCACAGGGACCATCCGACTCCCTGAGACAATCTTCCGAAAGGCGTGGATATAGCGTTCGCTTACCGTGTCGAGGTTGACCTTGTCGCGGATCACTTTCCAGGCCACTTCTCCCATTTGCTGCGCACGTTCCGGCTCTTCAAACAGGATGGTTAGCTTGGTTGCGAGGTCGTCGGCGTCGTTCTCTTTGAAGAAGAAGCCGTTTTCGACATCGATAACCAGGTCGCGTTCCGTGCCATCGCAAACCGAGCAGATCACGGGTAACCCGAAGGTCATGGCGTCGTTGATGGATAGTCCCCCCATCCCGGCTAAGACGTATACCGCTGATGACGCAAGGTGGCTGGCAATCTGCTTGTAGTCGTAGATCGCCCCGGTAAACAGCACCTTCCCTGTTAGATTCAGGTCGTCCGCTTGCCGTTTTAACGGCTCCAGCTCCGGTCCGTCGCCAATGATCACCAACTCCGCTTCCGGGAACCGCGGGAGCAGTTTCGCGAAGGCCTCCATGAGCAGGTCGACCCGCTTCCACTTCACCAGGCGCCCCACGTGAATAACCCGGTGGGGGTTCCTCTTCTGAAGCGTGCCCGCTTCGGTTAATTGCTGCTTGATGGCGAATAGCTCGTCCGTGTCGTTGGCGTTGTAGGTAACGAACACCTTGTCGGCCGCAATGCCGTAGGTGGGCATAATCTTCTTCCCCACGGTGGCGTAAGCGAGAGCCCCATCTGCCCGTCGGTAGCAGTACCAGCGGATACGCGTAAGCACCCATTGGCGGAACAGAAAGAGCGGTTGCTCGTTTAAAAGCCTCATCTCCTCATCGAAAAAGCGGTGCTTTTTGAAGAAAGTCCTCACCGCCCCGTAAGGGGGTACGCGGAACGGGATTTCGCGGATCACCAGCTTCGTGTTCGTCGCCTTTACGGCTTTCCGCAACGCCGGTTGAAAGAAAAACTGCAAGAAGTAGGGCCATCCCATCACCACGATATCGGGTCGCTCCTCAACGAGAATGGCGGGCAGGCGGGGGAAGTAGGGTTTCCCAAGAATCGCCTTCCTCTCTTCTGCTTGGATTACTTTGTAACAACTGGGGGCGTCATCGATGAGTTTCACGTTTTGCCCCAGCGAAAGCCCCTTGCCCCTGGGAATCACCACGGAGATATCGACCCCCTTGCGCGCCAGCGTCCTAAGCGTGGCGTCGTAATAGGGGGGAATCCCACCAAAGGCGTAGAGTACTTTCATATTCATACAGGCCGTTCATTCGGTGTGACAACCTCATGATTCACGTCAATACCGATGAGGTTTGTCGATTGCACACAAAGGTAGACGAAAAAACGGCTTTTCACAAGCGCAAGGGGTAAAAACCCGGGAAGAGAACCATCTCCTATTTCTCATCCGACCGGATAATCTCGATACTTAGCGGCTTAGCCTGGCTACCTTCGGCAAGCGGCATGACGTTAGAGACAGTTATGGTGATATTCTCCGCCATGTATTTTGACCCGACAACACTCGTGTACCTATGAACGCCTTTTCCGCCCCCTAAATCATGAGGGGTTGTGGTGTAGGCCCCGTATGATTCTTCGGAGAGGGTATGTTGGATGTTTAATTCTCCTTCCCCAAATTGTTTAAGGTCGTACTCGCTTGATACTAAAACGGGTAGAAGTAAGTGGTACGTTCCGGACAACAAAGGTATGTCTCGTTGAATGATAAAGGGTTTTATCTTGTCGTTGGTGTATACCCGAACAGATCACATAG
>JGI24712J26585_10001085_pt1 | contig 23407 bp, 24 predicted proteins | sample BioPla3DNA2_FD_26585 | JGI IMG/M metagenome (IMG submission 26585)
AAGAGTAAGAATTAATACAAAATACGGCATAATCACAATTACGGGCAAAAATATGAAAATAAGGGAGATCACCAGTGAGGACATAATTATATTCGGCAGTATTGACAACATTGATTATGTTTAAGCGAAACACCCGAAGCAGGACCCGTGGAAATAATGTTTAGACGCTACTATTTTTTGCTCCCTTTTAGTGTACAATAGTTCTTCCAAGTAGCTTGCTAATTAATACCGAATAAACAGCGGGTGATTCGGGTGTTTTCGGTGACGACGGGCGACATGCTCCAACGCCCGGCTGCTTACAGGAAACTATGGAGCGGGTTAATGAGCGACCCGGGATATGGAGACCTCACAGCAAAAATAAAAAGGATCTGAAGCGTGTTATCGGTACGTGATTTGTCGCCCTAGGAAACGAAACACCCGAAGCAGGACCCGCGGAAATAATGTTTAGATGCTACTATTTGAACTAATGTACAATAGTTCAAAATCAAAAACTGGCTTACAGGTGGAGGAGAGTATGTTCCTGATTNGATTATGGCATTATTTAAAAGGGTATGTTATTATTATTGTAACCGGAACNTGCGTTGAAAGATTTATTAATATTTGTACNCGCAGACAGATACTGCTTTGGGATGTGGAGCGGATAACCCCGGGTTCGGTGAGCATGAAGATGAGCATAAACGGCTTTAAAAAATCCCGTACCGCGGCAAGGAAGTCGCGATGCAGAGTCCGCATTCAAAGTAAGAAAGGCTTGCCGTACATATTGAAAGTTTATAAAAAACGCAAAGGGTTTCTTGCCGGAATACTCGTATTTGCGATACTTGTTTATCTTATGGCTTCAATTATCTGGTCCATTGATATAAAAGGCAACTCGATTGTGGGTACGGGTGTTTTAATTGAACAGATAAATGATCTGGGAATATACAGAGGTACGTTAAAACGCCGGATAAACCCGAAACTTATTGCCGATACATTGATGTTAAAGAACAATGAGCTGTCATGGGTTGGCGTTGAAATAAAGGGAACAAGGCTTAATATATCTGTAAGGGAAGGAGTTGACCCCCCAGCTGTTATTCCTGTTGACAAGCCGTGCCATATTATAGCCGAAAGAGACGGGATTGTCATATCGGTTATAGCTAAAAATGGTTTGGCACTTGTTAAAGAAGGAGATACTATAATTAAGGGGCAGATTCTTATTTCCGGAAATATCGAGAGTATTCGTCCGGAGTTTGGTGTAAAGCAAGTCCATGCTATAGGGGAGGTAATCGCTCGCACATGGTACGAAGTTAAAAAGGAGGTTCCCGCAAAGGAGATAGTCAGAAAAAGGACAGGAAACGATTGGAGCAAAATAAGCATATATTTTTTGGATTTCAAAATACCGCTGCCATCAGGGAAAAATCCGTTTGTGTTATATGAAACAAGCATTTTTGACAAGGCTCCGGTTATTGGAAAAAAGTTCAGGCTGCCGCTTGGAATTACGATACAACGTTTTTTTGAACTGTATGAAGAGGAAAGAATGCTCGATCGTGAGCAGGCAGCGGAGGCGGCAAGAAATTCCGCGGAAATGGAACTTAGAAATATGATTTCGGCTGATGCCGAGGTTGTTGATAAGCAAATGCGGCTTATTACGGAAGAGGATACTGTATATTTGATTGTAACTTTAGAATGTGTGGAAGATATTGCAGTGAAGCAGGAAATTGGAGGAGATTGATTGGAAACAGTCGTAGAAAAAAATATTGAGCTTCAGGATATCGAAACAGCAATTAATCTGTTTGGGTACTGCGATCAAAACATTCGAATATTGGAAAATACGCTTGACGTAAAAATAACAAACAGGGAAAATGAGGTTAAGATATCAGGTTTTGAATCAAAAGTCGATCAAGCGCTTGAAGTTATTGAAAAACTGCTTGCGATTGCAAGGGAAGGCGATACGATTACAACTCAGAATGTAAATTATTTTATATCAATAAACGGTGAAAACATAAAAGAGGATGATCTCCCGATTGATTTGGTCTGTTTGACGGCAAGAGGCAAACCGATAAAATCGAAAACATACGGGCAAAAAAAATATATTGACGCAGTACGAAAAAATACCGTTGTATTTGCAATAGGGCCGGCAGGCACAGGAAAGACATATCTTGCGGTTGCGATGGCTGTAAAAGCGTTCCGAGAGAAGACAGTAAGCAGAATTATCCTTACAAGGCCCGCGGTGGAAGCAGGCGAAAGGCTTGGCTTTCTCCCGGGAGATATGCAAAACAAAGTGGACCCTTATTTAAGGCCATTATATGATGCTCTATATCAGATAATGGGTCCTGAAACATATTTGAGCAATCTGGAAAAGGGTATTATTGAAGTAGCGCCGCTTGCGTACATGCGAGGGCGGACGCTGGATGATTCATTCATTATACTTGATGAGGCGCAGAATACGACACCGGAGCAGATGAAAATGTTTTTAACAAGAATTGGTACAGGCTCAAAAGCAATTGTCACAGGTGATATTACTCAGATTGATCTGCCGGGAGACAAAAAGTCAGGTTTGGTTGAGGTACAGGGGATTCTATCTAATGTCGAAGGGTTAAGTTTCGTATACCTGAATGAAAAAGACGTAATACGGCATGAGCTTGTTCAGCGCATAATAAAGGCATACGAGCGATATGAATCCCGAGGACAGGATAAAGTCAGGCCGCCCCGGAAGGAAAAGCGGTAAAAGGCGTGAGGGAAGGAGAGTAACAGTTACAGTGAAAACCGATAAGAAAAAAGAGAAGAGCAGGCTTGGACAAGTCTTTAGAAACGACTTTTTTCAGCGTCTTTTGATTGGTATCATATCTTTACTAACAGTTTTCGCGATGATATCCACCGGAGCGGCTTCGAAAAGATACAAACTCACTTTAGGCATGAGATCCGAATTTGATATTCGCGCTCCAAGAGATATCGAGAACACAAAAAAAACCGAAGAACTTGCTCTTGAAAAGGTTAAGGAGATCCCTCCGGTTATAAGGGAGTTGGAACTTGCCAATACAAAAATGCTTGGGGACGTATATGATTTTTTTGATGATCTGGACAATATCAGATCACAGCTTGTTCCCACGCTCAGAGAAAACCCGGAAAAAGATCCGGCTGGGCTTATAAAAGAAAATGATTATGGAAAGTCGGCTTCAATTCTTCTCAATATGCCGCAGGAAGTACTGACGCATTTGTTTAAACAGGAAACCAATCAGGAGATTAGTGACCTTAAGCAGCTGCTTATACGGGAATTCATGCCGCAGATTTCGACAACGAACATAACCGAAGAAAATCTTTCTCAGATTCTTGCAAGTTATCATCTGAAGATTGATCAGCGTATTTCTTCGATCCAGATGCAGCAGTTAGGAAAACGAATTATTTCCGAAATTCTTGTTCCAAACAGTATAATTGACGAAGAAGCAACTGAAAATCGGAAAAATACCTTTATTGAGACATATAAATCGGAAAACCCCGTTATGATATACCGAAACGAAATAATACTGCGCAAGGGAGAGATTGTTACAGCCGATAAGATTGATGTTTTAAGAAGGCTTGGTTCACTTGACGAAAAGAGCGGACCGGATTACCTGTTTCTGGTGTCGGTGCTGCTTTTATTGTTCATGCTGTGGTTTGTTCTTGCACTGTTTATGAAGTTTTTTTCAAAAAGACATTTTTCCAATCGCAACGATTTACTTCTTATTGCGACAATAATTGTTCTTACGGTATTTTTGTCGTGGATGGCGAAAGAGGTTATACCTGAGTATGCCCCATATTTTACAATAGGATTTATTGCGCCGGTGCTTTTGGCAATTTTTCTGAATATCCAGCTTGCCGTTGTTGTTAACCTTGTGATTACCTTTGTCGTTTCATTGATGTTTCCCGATAATGCATCATTTATTATTATGCTGTTTATCAGCGGTACTGTCGCCGCGTTTTTGTCCGCGAATGCAAGCCAGAGAAGAAAAATTTCACTTGCCGGGCTTATAATAGGCTCGGTTAACGTAGTTGTCGTTGCATGCGTCGGAGTTATTGAAAAAAAGGAATGGACTACGTTTTTATATGAGGGCGGGATTGCGTTCCTTAACGGAATATTATCAGTAATTCTTGCAATAGGCCTGCTTCCGTTTCTTGAAAGCATCTTTAATGTTATTACCCCGTTGAAGCTCCTTGAATTGGCAGATCCGAACCACCCGTTGTTAAAGAGGCTTTTAATGGAAGCGCCGGGAACCTATCACCACAGCCTGATGGTAGGGAACCTTTCGGAGGTCGCGGTAAGACAAATCGGAGGCAATGCCCTGCTTGCCAGAGTGGGAGCATATTTCCATGATATCGGAAAGTTAAAGCGGCCCGGTTTTTTCAAGGAAAATCAGATGTCGGAGAACCCGCATGACAGGATTACCCCTAACCTTAGCACATTGGTTATAACATCCCATACGAAGGATGGGGAGGAATTAGCACAAAAATTCAAACTCCCCAGGGCTATCCGGGATATAATAGTGCAGCATCATGGCTCTACTTTAGTTGCGTATTTTTACCATAAGGCAATACAGGGAGAAAAAGGCGTGGATGTGAAAGAAGGCAATTTCCGTTACGAGGGGCCAAAACCGCAGAGCAGGGAAGCGGCTGTTGTTCTTCTTGCCGATTCTGTTGAGGCTGCCGTCCGCTCGCTGCAGGATAAAACAAAGGGCAAAATAGAAGGACTAATTCGAAAAATAATTAAAGATAAACTTGATGACGGGCAGCTTGATAATTGTGACCTGACACTGAAGGATATGGACGACATTGCGAATGCCTTCCTAACGGTATTAAGCGGAGTTTTCCACGAAAGGAACGAATATCCCGAACTTGAAAAAAAGAATTCCCTGACTGAACTTGATAATCAGGTGTATAATATTATACAACAGGATAAAAGGGAGAAAAGGAATGAAGGTAGTAATTCAAAGCAAGCTGAAGAAGAAGTATCTTCCTCTGAAGAGTATAAAAACTCTGCTGACGAATGTGGTGAAGACCGCATTGAGGATTGAGAATATTGAGTACCCTTCATTGGTTTCTATTCTTCTTGTCGAGAATGAAGAAATTCAAAGGATAAACCGGGAGTATAGAAATAAAGATTGTGTCACCGATGTCCTGTCGTTTCCTATGCTTGAAATGAAGGACGGGAAATTCGCGGTAAAACCGGATGAGCTGGACATGGAAGACGGAAAGCTTTTTCTTGGTGATATTGTGGTGTCTGTTCCAAAAGCTATTGAGCAGGCAAATGAATATGGCCATGAAAACGAAAGAGAGCTTGCGTTTTTAACGCTGCACGGCCTCATGCACCTGCTTGGATATGATCACGAAAGCCCGCCGGATAGTGAAATAATGGAGAAAAAGCAGGAGCAAATCCTGTCTGATATTGGGCTAACGCGTAACTGATTAACGCATTATTATGGAGAATGATATGAAAAGCAGAACTTTATTTGACAGCTTTAAATATGCCGTATACGGAATAAAAACAGCCTTTACGCAGGAAAGGAATTTCAGGATACATTGCATAACAGCGGTTATTGTTGTCATATTAGGCATATTGTTTAAAATCTCATTTGTAAAATGGGCACTAATTTTTATTGCATTCGGTTTTGTTTTTGTAGCGGAATTAGTGAACACAGCTGGTGAAACGCTTGTTGACATGATAACAAAGGAATACTCAAAAGAAGCAAAAAGAGTAAAGGATCTTGCGGCGGCTGCCGTTCTTGTATCCGCTGCTTCAGCCGTGTTTATCGGTATATTTGTTTTTATCGAGCCCGTATTGGAGTTTTTGGGATTGTAAACTTTTTACCGCCCCATGCGTATCTTTTTTAAAAGGAGATTTTTATGCTGAACCAAAGTCTTGAACAATATATTTTAATAATACCGGTCCTTCTTATATCTCTGACAATCCATGAGCTGTCTCATGCATATACTGCCTACAGGCTTGGAGACATGACGGCGAAAGAACAGGGGCGCCTTACCCTTAACCCGTTAAAACACCTTGATCCGATAGGGACAATTATGCTTATTGTTGCCCGCATAGGGTGGGCTAAGCCTGTTCCGGTAAACCCGTATTTTTTCAGGGACAGAAAAAGGGGTATGATGCTTGTAAGTATTGCAGGGCCTCTTTCAAACCTTATAATGGCGTTTATAGGTATTTTTCTCTATCAGGTTTCTTTTGTTACAATGTACGATAAAATTGTGCGCGGTAATAATATAGTAACGTACTGGTTGCTGTTTTTGTCAATATTTTTTTCTGTTAATCTTAATCTTGCGATATTTAATCTTCTGCCCGTACCGCCGCTTGACGGCTCAAAAATACTATCGGGTATTCTGCCGGCCGATAGATATTTCCGTTTTATGCAGCATGAGAGAATGATAGGTATGATATTTCTTGTTGCTGTAATTGTTTTCCCAGGCATAATAAGTACGGTTCTTGGGTTTTTTACAAAACCTATAGCAAACAGCATGCTGTGGGTAACGGATAAAATTGTCGGACTTTTTGTATGATTGCATATATTCCGGTTTATGTATAGACTTTATATGTATGATAAGTTAATATTATGATGAGCGGGTATTGTTGATTAAACGATATCTTGCTGCAAACCCCTGACAGTTACGGAGGATTTTATGAAAAAGACAATACTTAGCGGCATGCGCCCCACAGGCTCGTTACATCTTGGGAATTATTTCGGAGCCCTGGAAAACTGGATACGGCTTCAGGATAATTATTCATGCCACTTTTTTGTTGCCGATTGGCATGCGCTAACCACAGGATATGAGGATACTACCGAGTATAAAGATAATATTACCGAAATGGTAGCCGACTGGATCAGTGCAGGGCTCGATCCGTCCCGGTGTGTTTTCTTCCTTCAAAGCTCTATTAAACAGCATGCGGAGCTGCACCTCTTATTTTCAATGATAACACCGATTTCATGGCTTACCCGTAATCCTACTTATAAAGATCAATTGGCGCAGATGAAGGAAAAGAATATAACCACCCACGGCTTTTTAGGTTACCCATGCCTGCAGGCCGCGGATATTCTGATGTATAAGGCTGATTATGTTCCGGTTGGCGAGGATCAGGTCCCGCATGTTGAATTAACGAGGGAAATAGCGCGAAGGTTTAATTTTCTTTATGGTGAGGTTTTTCCTGAACCGCAGTCGCTTTTAACGAAAGCAAAGGTGCTTCCCGGCCTTGATGGAAGGAAAATGAGCAAGAGCTATGATAACACTATAGCATTTGCCGATACTCCGGAGGAAGTACGCAAAAAAGTAATGAATATGATTACTGACCCTGCCCGGATAAGAAAAACGGATCCGGGACATCCGGAAGTTTGTACTGTTTTTGCGTTCCATAAAATATTTAATGAAAACGAGGTTCCCGAAATAGAAGAAAACTGCAGGAAAGGTGCAATAGGATGTGTGCAGTGCAAGAAAAACCTCGCGTTGAAAATGCAGGAATTCCACACGCCGATATACGAAAAAAGAACGGAACTTTTAAAGCGCCCGGATTATATAAAGGATGTTATGAACGAGGGTAACCGTAAAGCCTGTGAAACCGCGGAAAAAACAATGAATGAAGTAAGGGCTGCAATGAAAATAGACTGGAACAATAACCGATAACCAAATAAATAAACTGTCACCCCCTTTGGAGAGTTACTTATGACAAATGCGACGCACGATTGTTGTGTGATTAAAATTAAAGATTTTGAAGGGCCTTTCGATTTATTGTTTTATCTTATTGAAAAAAATAAGATAGATATATATGACATACCTATTGTTGAAATTACCGATCAATATATGGATTATCTTTTTGCAATGAAGGAAATGGATCTTGAAATTGCCAGTGAATTTCTTGTCATGGCGGCTACGCTTCTGCATATAAAGTCACGTATGCTGCTGCCCGAGCGTAAGGATGAGGCTGAAGACGACGAAGACCCGCGCGAAGAGTTAATTCTAAAGCTTATTGAATACAAAAGGGTCAAGGATTTTGCCGGAATTTTGAGAGAGAGAGAAGCCGAATGGAAAAAGGTCCATTACAAATTACCGGAGCTCCTTCCGGAATCTGCTTATGAAATAGAGCTTGATGTATCACCTTCCCTGCTGAAAGAATGTTATCAAAAAACCCTTCAGGTGTACTATGACCGGCAAAACGATGAATCTCAAAAAATGAAGCGCATCATACAACACGAACGGGTTTCGTTAAGGCTGAAAATAAAGCAGCTGTTGGATATGCTAAAAAGAGACGTGAGGCTGTGCTTTTCCGCGATCTTTAATTTGAAAAAAACATCAAGGCTTGAAGTTGCAACAGGCTTTTTGGCCGCGCTTGAGATAGCCAAAAACGGGAAGGCGATAATTCATCAAGAGGTTGAGTTTGGTGAAATATACATTGAACCAAGAAGGGTTGTCAGGGATGAAGGCGCTTAGTCCGGAAGATGAAAGGAAGCTTTATATGTATGATTTGCGGGAAATTGAAAACATATTGGAAGCCGTATTGTTTGCTGCGGGTGATTCGGTTTCGATTGAAAAGCTTTCCGAGATAATTAACCAGGACAAAAAAACTACGATTAGCATAATCTCAAATATGGAAATGAAATATAAAAATTCTTCAAGGGGAATTATGCTGCGGCGGATAGGTACAGGCTACCAGCTTTGTACTAAGCCGGAATATGATAAATACATAATTCAGCTTGGGTACGCCCGGAAGAAACAGGGGCTTTCACAGGCGGCATATGAAACCCTTGCAATAATTGCTTATCACCAGCCTGTTACAAGAGCTTATGTTGAGCACATTAGAGGGGTAAACTCGGATAATGTAATTTTAAACCTGGTTGAAAAAAACCTTGTATGTGAATTGGGCAGACAGGATAGTCCGGGTAAACCGAAGCTTTATGGAACAACGGAAGAATTCTTAAGAGTTTTCGGTTTTAATTCCGTTAAAGATCTGCCGCATATTGACGTTAATGATATTCAAACAGTAATGGATGAGATTCCAGTTGACTGATTATATTCAGATACACTGGGAATGTTTGCGAATAGAAGGATACAACGGAATAAATTGGATAAAATAACCGGTGAGGTGAAATAATGTATCTGCCGGTTTTTTTAATTATTTTTTTGTTGGTATTACTGCTGCTTTTGGCTAACTTCAGAATCCACGTGGAGCTTATAGCTAAGGATGCTGATATTACCTACACAATTAAAGGGACCATATTGAAATACATTCCGATTTTCGAGATTAAAAGCGGCACGGAAAAAAAGGGTCGGAAGAAATGGAGACTTGGATTAAAAGAAAAAAAGACTGTTCGTACGAATTTTTTAAACTTAATTGCCGGAGCAATACGAAAAAACAGAGGGAAAATGCTCCATATTGAAAAGCTTGAGCTAACAGGATCATTTTCTGTTGAGGACGCAGCCGTGAATGCGATAATATATGGAATTATCCTTGTGTTATGGAATTACTTCATAATTACGCTCTCGGCCTGGTTCAGCCTTGAACACGGGAATTTCAGCCTTATTCCGGATTTTCAAAATAACGCGAACAGACTTATGTTTCATGCAGTTTTTAGAGTAATGCTGCTGAATGTATTGATATTGCTTCTTTTTAGTAACGATAAACAGCTTAATTTCAATACAAAAACTCATTCGGCTTCGACATAATAAGATCATAAATTCAATGAAAATTTGTTTTAAAAAAACTGAATAGTTTTACCGTTAAATGTAAAGGATAATTAGGGCTATATCATTGAAACAATTTGGAGGTGAAGGGATGGGGACACATCCTATTGATGAGTTAATGAAAACTGCGATGGAAAGCATCAGAGACATGGTAGACGTTAACACTATTGTCGGTGACGCGGTACAAACTGCTGATGATACTGTAATCATTCCGGTTTCAAGGGTTGCTTTTGGTTTTGCCGCCGGGGGAGGAGATTATCAGGGGCAAAGGGACAGAAAAACAGAACAGAACGAAAATTTTCCTTTTGCCGGAGGAAGCGGAGCCGGTGTTACAATTCATCCGGTTGCTTTTGTGGTTGTTGGTAAAAACAACGTAATTAAGCTGCTGCCTGTCGAACACAATACAGCGATTGATCGTATCATGGATTTTTTGCCGGGATTTCTTGACAAAATTTCAAATCTTGCAGGCAAGAAAAAAGCAGATTTGGAGAATGAGATAGAGAAGAAGGAGATTGAGAAAAAGGATAAAAAACAGCAGGAACTGTTTTAAACAGTTTCCTGCCGTTTGTGTTCAAATGTTAATCCGCATTCGATAAAACAACAAAATCAAGTGTTTATGAAAAGCGTTTAGTGGTCAGGTTTGAAGAAGGAAATTCAGTAACCGGTTATTTGTTGTTATTTGTATCATATTGTGGATACTGATTTCCGGTATAACTCTGGAAAACCTTTTTCACTATGTTACCACCGATCGTTCCGGCTTCCCTTGAGGTTAGATCGCCATTGTACCCCTGTTTAAGATTGATACCCAATTGGTTTGCAATTTCGTATTTCATGTTGTCAAATTGAGTTTTGCTTCTGCTGTTGTTAGTTGCCATCTTTGTCTCACCTCCTCACTACTTATTATGTCTGCAAAGTTTTAATATATGAGTAGTAAGTTATGGTGACATTGGCGGATTTTTTTATATCAATATCGTTGAAATGAATTTAAGCTTTGCTTTTATTGTTTCACATTTTTTATTTTCGATTCTTTATTTTTTTTATAAAAAATAAAAAACTGCAGCGTTTTTCATTTTTTTTACCTATAAATAAAAAGGTTATTTATTCAGGTGTCGCTTTTTGAACTATTGTACAATAGTTTGAGACTAACATCTGAAAAATAAAAACCAAAATAGGATAAGTGGAAATTATTGTTCAGAGATTAACTTTTGAAAATATTTCGAAAAAAATTCACGAATATTAATAAAAAAGCGAGAAATTTGATGTTTTCAAAGGACTTTTATTGTATTTTGTAAAACAATATGGTAATATATGCATAGATTGTTTTTCTGCGTTAAATAAATTGCGTAAGTTAGCGTTTACATAAGAAAAAGGGAATGCATATTCTTTAAGGGGTGATACTGTTGCTGAATAAATTACTTTTTCCAAAGAATAATCTGGAAAAGTCATTGGATGCCTCATGGCTGAGAAATGACATCATTTCACAAAACATCGCAAACGTTGACACACCCAACTATAAAAGAAAAGAAGTAAAATTCGAAGAATATCTTAACTCGGAGATGAAATACAGCCGTATTTCAAATGGGAAATCGCGCCTTAAGGGTTCGGGGGATATTAAGGTTATTGAAGATCACAGAAACTATAGCTATCGGCTTGACGGAAACAATGTTGATATCGAAAGAGAAATGGCGAAACTGGCTGTGAATACATTGCGCTATAATACGCTGATACAAAGAATGAGCGGCCAGTTTAGCAAAATCAGGACCGTTATCCGCGGGAGGTAGGTATTATGGGATTTTTCAGCGCATTGGAATCAAGCGCGTCAGCTTTGACCGCACAACGGCTTAGGATGGATACAATATCCGAGAATATTGCCAATGTTAACACTACCCGAACTGAAAACGGCACCCCGTACAGGAGAAAGACCGTTATATTTGAAGCACAGGACGGAAATACTCCTTTTTCAAGCTATCTTTCAAATGCAAGCCGTCAGCTTCTAAAAAGCAAAGGGGTGCGGGTATCAAGAATTGTTGAAGATCAAACACCGTTTAAAATGGTATATGATCCCGGCCATCCTGATGCCGATGAAAATGGAATGGTACAGATGCCGAATGTAGATGTTGTTACTGAAATGGTAAACATGATTTCAGCATCGAGGGCATATGAAGCAAACGTAACGGCTATTAACGCAACCAAATCAATGGCTTCAAAAGCATTGGAAATTGGAAGATAAGTATCCTTATGGCTTGAAAGCATTATTAATGCGCACTTACTAAACATATGAAAAAAGTTTAAAGGAGAGAAAATGAATGAATATTTCGGGGTTGTCGCTGCTGCGTCAGGATACAATGGTACAAAGAACGCGTGCGGCCGGTATACAGGCAGAAGAGCAAAATAGCTTCAGGGATATGATGATGCAAGCTCTTAAGAATGTATCCGAACTTGAAAAACAGGCCGATGGTATTACTGAAGATTTTATTGCAGGCAAAACCGACAACATTCACTCTGTGCTGATTGCAGCCGAAAAAGCTTCAATATCGCTTGAACTGATTGTTGAGATAAGAAACAAGGTTTTGGATGCTTACAGCGAAATTATGAGGATGCAGATTTAGAAAAAAATTATTTTATATATGTTATTACACCTGATTCAATGAGAAAATTCATGTTTTCTGTCATTGAATTTAAGTTTATATATTCTAAAGTACAAAAGATGAACCTGTCTGGAGGGAAGTAGAATGCCGGAAGGGTTAGCAAAGTTATGGGATAAGCTGAAGGAGTACTGGAAGGATCTTGACAAAGGTCAGAGGATACGATTATACGTTACAGCGGGAGTAATTGTGGCAGCGATAGCGTTTATGCTCGTGATAAGTTTAAGGGTTACTTATGTCCCGCTTCTTGAAAGCGGCAATGAATATGATGTAAAAGCTATTCTTGATTATCTTGATACGCATGGTATCCGTTATAAAAAAGGAAGCAATCAAATATATGTTGACAGCCGTAAAAAATCCGATATCGAGTTTGATCTGGCAAGCGAAGCCGGTCTGATAAGCCCTGATGTTATATTTGATCAGAGCTGGTCGAAACTTTCACTTACCGTAACTGAAGAGGATAAAGCAAAGCTGTGGAGGCAGTTTGAGCAAACAAACCTGGTATATAAGCTAAAGAAGTTTGAGAACGTGATTGATGCCTCTGTGCAATACACAAAACCGGAAAAAACATACTGGGCGTCGAATAACAATAAAAAAGACCAGGGATCGGCATTCGTGTCATTAAAAACAAAAGGAAATTTAACCCCGGAACAAATAGAAGCGGCAGCAAGAGTTGTGGCTGCCTCAATAGGGATCCCAAAAGAGAATATTACTCTTGTCGATGAATTTTTAAACCCTCTAAACCTTACACAAAGCAGTTCTTCAATTGGAGTAGCTACAAGTCAGGAAGAAATGAGACGCAACCGGGAACTTGAGATGGAACAGAAAATATATAAGCATTTTCGGATAGGGATGGTTCAAAATGCAAATTTCGATACACTGAGCGTTACGGTCAGCGCCAGCCTTGATTTTGATACATTAAACAGCAGGGAAGTCCAGTTCACGGCGCCGGACAGTGACGGAGAAGGTTTTGTAAAAACTCTTGAAACACTTGAAGAAAAACTTAAAAGCGGAGAGGGAGGCCAGCCGCCCGGTTTAGACAGTAATCCCGGAACCGCCTCCTATCAGATCGGAACATCGGGTGAATCCTCTTATCAGAAGGAGCAAAACCTTGAAGAACGGCTTTTTAATGAAAAAGAAATAGAAAGCCAGAAGGCGCTTGGGAAATTGGTACCGGACGAAACAACAGCGACTATTACTCTGTGGTATGGGCATGTCGTTGAAAATGCTGATGCCCTTACAAGTGAATACATAGAACAAATTAAACAGGATGCGAGCAATGCAATAGGTATACCGGGAAACAATATTTCAGTCAGCATTCAGAAACTTGTTCCTGAGGTTGAACCTGAGCTGAGGTTTGCAGATAACTTGAACAGATTTATAGAGCAATATGGTTTATATATCCTTATGATTATACTGTTAGTTATTATGGCCATAATGCTTGTCCCAAGAAAGAAGAGGGAAGAAGAACCGGAACCGGAGCCTGCATTCGAAGGTCCTCAATTTGTTGTTCCTGAGAGGCAAAAGATGACTCTTCCGGATATTGAGCTTGGAGAAACTAATGAATTGAAGGAACAGATAGAAAGGTTTGTTACGTCGAAGCCGGATGCGGTAGCGCAGCTGCTTAGGAACTGGCTGGCTGAAGAGTGGGACTGATATATGATACAGCGTATCGACTGCTGAAAATTAATGTAATGTATTCTAGTTTGATACGTTAAAAAACAGTTGACGATGGGTACAAATTTAATATACCGGCAATAATTATGTAATACCGCTTATACAGTTGTTGGGGGTGAACAGGTTGGCGTATGGATTGCGCGGTGAAATGCGGGAATACACAGGAAGAGAAAAAGCCGCGATGCTTTTAATAACATTGGGACCTGAACGCTCGGCACAAATTTTTAAGCATCTTAAAGAGGATGAAATCGAGCAGTTAACTCTTGAAATTGCAAACATACGAAGTGTATCTCCGCAGGATAAGAATAAGATACTTGAAGAATTTTATCAGATCTGTCTTGCCCAGGAATATATTGCCGAAGGCGGAATCGGATATGCTAAAGACATACTTGAAAAAGCCCTCGGGACTGAAAAGACAATGGAAATTATCAATAAATTGACGGTTTCACTGCAGGTAAGGCCTTTTGATTTTGTACGAAAGGCGGATCCTTCCCAGGTTTTGAATTTTATACAGAGCGAACATCCGCAGACAATTGCTCTTATATTGGCATATCTGAAACCACAGCAAGCGGCTGTTATTCTTTCCTCGCTGCCGCAGGACAAGCAGGCTGATGTTGCAAGGCGTATCGCCGTCATGGACAGAACATCACCGGAGATTATTAAGGAAGTAGAAAGAGTGCTGGAAAAAAAGCTTTCATCCCTTGTTACCGAGGATTATACCGCTACCGGCGGCCTGCAGGCAATAGTGGATGTATTGAATTCGGTTGACCGCGGAACTGAGAAATTCATAATGGAAACACTTGAAATTGAGGATGCGGATCTGGCTGAGGAAATCCGTAAACGTATGTTTGTATTTGAGGATATTTTACAGCTTGACAACCGTTCCATACAACGCTTTCTGCGTGAAGTTGACAACAGTCAGCTTGCAATTGCACTCAAAGGCGCTACTGAAGAAGTTCAGAATGTTATATACAATAACATGTCCAAACGTTTGACGGAAATGATCAAGGAAGATATAGAATTTATGGGACCCGTCAGGTTAAAAGACGTGGAAGAAGCCCAGCAGAAGATTGTAAATGTTATACGGAAGCTTGAAGATGCGGGAGAAATTATTATTTCCAGAGGCGGGGGAGACGAAATAGTTGTATAACTTGTATGGAAGCGGAGTTTACAAGAAATACCAGGTTAATATGGGAAAACCGTACCAGATAAGGCCAAAAAAGACAGTGCCTGTACCTGAGAAAAAGGAGCAGCCTGATCTTAAAACGCGAAACCCCGAAGAGGAAGCCGAAGCGGTTATTAATGCCGCGCGGGCGGAAGCGGAGAAAATAATAAACGATGCTATGAATAAAGCGAATGAAATGCTCGAAGAGGCCAAAGAAAAAGTTGAGCAGCATATGTTTAATGTTGAACAGAAAGCAAAAGAAGAAGGCTACCGTAACGGAGAACAATTGGCCAGGCAGCATTACCAAGCTTTGCTTGATGAAGCGGAGGATATAAAAAAACAGGCACAAAAGGTTTATAACGATACAATTGCCGGTTTGGAAAGCGATATAATTGATATCATTATCGATGTTTCACGAAAGATCATCGGCATGGAATTGGAGCATAACAGGGATGCCGTTATAAGCCTTGTTGGAACGGCAATAACGGGAAGTTCTCCGTCAAATGGTGTTGTCGTTAGGGTCTGTCCTGAAGATTACGATTATGTAAGTGAAAAAAAGGACGAATTGCTTCGATACAGCGAAAATATCCACGAGATAACGATAAAAAAGGACAATGCGCTTAATAAAGGAGACTGCCTTATCGAAACAGGTTACGGTTCAATAGACGCAAGTGCTGAAACTCAGCTTTCGGCTGTGGAACAGGCATTCAGGGAGCTTTTGGGCTATAAACCGTCCGACGGCGAAATACGAGCCGAAGAATAGCCTATTACTGTCTTATTAGGTCGCTATAGGGTAAGGTTATTAAAAAGGAAACTTATAGTCGATTTTTGGAGCAATTATGATGATATCCGTAAATCTTGATAAATACAGAAAAATATTAAACAAGCGGCAGTTTGTATGCTTTAAAGGCCAGGTAACGAAGGTTGTCGGGCTTACCATAGAATCTAACGGGCCTGAAGCCAATGTCGGAGATTTATGCCGGATAATCAATACAAGGGCGGGGAAGGAAGTTTTAGCTGAAGTTGTCGGTTTTAGAGAGAATAGTGTGCTGCTGATGCCGCTTGGAGAAATGGATGGAATTGGTCCGGGGAACCATGTTATTGCAGCAGGAACACAATTGAGCGTAGGTGTTGGCGAAGGACTGTTAGGCAGGGTACTTGACGGCCTTGGAAACCCGATTGACGGAAAAGGCAGGCTTGAAATTTCGGGATATTACCCTGTTAACAACAATCCTCCGCACCCTTTGGAGCGGCCAAGGATTAATCAGGTTCTCCCTTTAGGTGTAAAATGCATAGACGGGCTGCTGACGCTGGGTAAGGGACAGAGAATGGGAATCTTTGCAGGAAGCGGTGTCGGAAAAAGCACGTTAATTGGAATGATAGCCAGAAATACAAAAGCCGATGTTAACGTAATAGCTCTTATAGGTGAGAGAGGCAGAGAAGTAAGGGACTTTTTGGAGCGCGATCTGCAGGATGACGGCCTTAAGCGGTCGGTTGTCGTTGTCGCGACTTCTGATCAGCCCGCACTGATACGAAAAAAAGGCGCTTTTGTTGCAGTTGCGATAGCTGAATACTTCAGAGACAACGGTAAAGACGTGCTGCTGTTAATGGATTCTCTTACACGGTTTTCAATGGCGCAAAGAGAAATAGGGCTTGCAATAGGTGAGCCTCCTGTATCCCGGGGATATACCCCGTCTGTTTTTTCTGTAATGCCAAAGCTGCTTGAACGTTCCGGCACATCCGGAAACGGTTCAATTACAGGTCTTTACACTGTGCTTGTTGATGGGGACGATATGACCGAACCTGTTACAGATACCGCAAGAAGCATATTGGACGGTCATATTGTTTTATCCAGACAGCTTGCGCATCGTAACCATTACCCGGCCATAGACGTTCTTGAAAGCATAAGCAGAGTTATGAGCGATATAGCCTTGGACGGGCATAAAAAAATTGCCGCTGAAATCCGGAAAAATCTCTCCGTATACAGGGATGCCGAGGATCTGATAAATGTCGGAGCGTACGTAAACGGGAGCAATCCCGAAATCGACAGGGCGATTTCGGTCATAAATGGGATAAACGATTTTTTAGTCCAGGAAAGGGAAGAAAAATTTGATTTTCAGCAAACACTTGACATAATGGAAAAGGCAGTGGCGGAAAAATAATTTGAATTGTAAAATCTCTTCCATTGTTTAAATATGAATCGGAGGTGTTTATGGCAAAGTTTGATTTCAGGCTGCAGGCACTTCTTAATGTAAAGAGGCAGCTTGAAAAGAGCGTTAAGAATGAACTTGGCGCGGCTATTCGTGAACTTGAGAACCAAAAGGCCATTCTTAACGAAATGCAGCTTGTTATTGCCTCCCAGGAAAATGAATACCGAAAAGACGGTGTTCGAAAAATAAGGCTTTCGAAGCTTAAGCAAAGGCTTGAGTATATAAGGTCTATGTATGAGAAAGAGGATTTGCAGCAGCAGAGGGTTAATGAAGAAATAAGAAATGTCGATAAAATTAGAGTAAGGCTTATTGAAATAATGAAAGAAAAAAAGCTGCTGGAAAAGCTTAAAGAAAAAGAGCTCATAGAATTCAAAAAACAACAGGATAAGATTGAGAGGGTACACATCGACGAGCTCGCCAGCTATGCAAAATATACAAATGAGGAAAAGGAAAACATAATGTCATAGGAGAAGACCATGGCAGAAAAAACAAAAACAAAGGTGGAAGCCCCGGCACAGCAAGGAAGCGATAGTAAGGGTGGATCTGAAGGGTTTTTGCATGGATTGCTGACCGTTCTATTATCAATACTTATCGTACTTGTAGTATTCGGAGGGGCTTTTTATTATGTACTTAAAAATAACATATATAATCTTGGGGAGTATTTCCGTCCCCGCATGGAAAAAATCCCGGTAATTAAGTATGCTCTTCCTCCCCTTCCGGCCTGGGAGGATCCTGACGATCCAAAACATCTTACTCAAGCCGAATTGGTAAGAAAATATAACGAACTGCGAAGTGACAAAGCTGATCTGACTATAAAGCTTGAACATGCAAATCATCGCATTTTTGAGCTTGAAGACGAAAGAGAACAGTTAATTTCGCTGAAGGAGGAAGCGGAAGCCGTAAAACTTGAAAATGAAAAACTGCTTGAGCAGATAGAAAAGGAAAGGGTACAGCTTCAAGAAGATAAGAAAGTGGTTTCGGAAATTATAGCACAGGGCAGTCCGGAAGGATTGAAGGATTATTTTAACAGAATTGACCCTGAAACCGCACAGAGAATATATACCGAGATTATTAAACAGGAAGCGGTGGATCAGCAGATTAAAACGATGGCAAAAACATATGCTGAAATGGAACCTGCAAATGCGGCCGCTGTACTGACAGAGCTAAAGGACAAAGATATTGAGCTTGTGCTGGACATAATAAGTCTTATGAAAGCGGATGCTTCCGCTGAAATAATGGAAAATATGGAGCCGGCGCTTGCTGCGGAGCTCATGAAGAAGCTTGCCGACAGGAACATTAAAGAGTCTGGTTAAAAAGTGCACATGGAATTGCTTGATCTTTAGGGAAAAACCGAATCACTATTACTTAGTTGGGTCGAACAGCGGCAATAGCCGCTGATAAAATAATTTATTTAACTGTACAAGGGAGGTGATAAAATATGTTTTACGCAAGCCAAACAATGCCGATACCGCTGCAATCGGCTGTGGAATCAGCCAATTTATCAGGTAAGCGCGGCTCTATAAAAGATGGCTTTTCAAAAATTCTTGACAGGAGCATGCATGCGCTGCAAAAAGCTGACAACGGAAAACAACAGGGTAAACACCGCGCAGGCTTTACCGTATCTTCTTTGAATAAGGCTGAGCCGCGTGTGGAAGTGCAAACCCGCGTAAAGTGTTCAAATAGCCCAGTTGATGAAAAAGCCATATCCGGAAACGAGAAAAGCATTTTCTGTGCCGGCAGCGGAGAACAGGACCGCACCGAAACAACTAATATTGAGTCGGCTCCGACGGCTGTTAGATCCGAACAGGATAATGAACTTGTGCGGGAACCGATTGAATTGCTTCAACAGCTTCAACTACTTCTAAACGATATCTTAGTGCTCCTTCAAAAACTTTATCAGTCATTGAATGAACCGGACAGCCTTGAAAAAAGTTCTGCAAATTTTAGTTTAGAAGAATTTAAACAGCAGATTTTAGTTAAGCTGACTGAAGCGGTTGAATTAATTAAGACATCGGAAATACCTGAGCTTGAAAACGCTTTTGCCGATAAGCTTTTACAAATGCTTGAAAACGGTCTATTAGAAGCTGAAAGCATTGGAGAAGAACAAATTTCTATCGAATTAATTAATGATCTTGATGGACTTGTTCGAAAGATGCTTTTTGAAACCNAAACCTTAAAACTTCAGATAGCTGAGGATATTCCCGCTGAATTTGCCACCGGGCNCACTGCGCAAAGTGCAGAAGATATTGAACACGCGGAGCAGAGCGAGCCTTTAAACACTGATGGCAACAAGCCTTTAGCGGAACCGGCGGCAGGTGAAAGCCGGAAGAAAGGCTCAGACAGTGAAACAAGAATGCATCAGGAACAAAGNCCNGTGAATATTTCAAAGGTTTCTGCCGCGGCGGAAGACGATACGAAACAGGATTTCATAGTAAATACCGCAGGCACACCGGCCGAAATTCCGAACGAAACGGCTTCCATTGCGCAAACAGCGGATAAACCGCCTGCAACCGGATTGCGGCAAACGGAACAATTTGAGTATCAAGTAATCCGGCAGGTAATTGAAAAAGCCGAAACATTGCTAAGNGAAAACAGGACCGAAATGGTTATCCGACTGAAACCTGAAAGCCTNGGGAAACTGACGCTGCGGGTTATTCACGAGCGCGGTGAGATAACGGCCGGTTTAATTGCGGAAAATGAACAGGTGAAAGCCGTAATTGAAAGCAATCTGCGTTTTTTGGAAGATTCTCTGCGAAGGAGCGGTGTAGAGCTGCAAAGTCTTGCGGTATCGGTTGGACAGAACGGCCAGAGCGGACAAAATGAAAGTGATGAACGAAGCTACAACGGAAGAACTATCGGAAGAAAAACGCCTGTACCTTCACCGGCACCGATAAACGATGCACATCATACNTACAGGTNTGGAGGTACTGCGGAAGGNTTAATTCAGATGGAAGGGCCGGCAATTGACCTGACAGCGTAAGAAGGAGGTGAAAGCAAAATGTCACAGGTATATTCAACAGGTACGAATACAATTGACGAAATGGTTGGTTCTTATGAGGCACAGAAGGAAAGCCGCAGTGTTGATAACGATCTTGGAAAAGATGCTTTCCTGAAACTCCTTATCACGCAGCTTCAGCATCAGGACCCGCTTGAACCGATGGATGACCAGGATTTTATCGCTCAGATTGCTCAGTTCAGTTCACTTGAACAGATGCAGAACCTGAACAGTTCATTTTCCTACTCAATGGGGTTTTCATTAATGGGAAAATATATATCCGCGATTATTCCCGATGAAAAAACCGGAGAGATTAAGTATGTGGAAGGCGAAGTAACGGCGGTGCGTTCGGCATCCGGGCAGGTATACCTCGTTGTGGACGGTGAGGATGTTCCGATTGGTAAAGTTTCAAGTGTTTCCGATGCTCCATTAGGACGCGAGAATGTTGAACTTGAACGTTACAGCAATCTGATTGGATTATTGGGCACCGTAGAAACGGTAATGNAGGAAGGNGAGTCTCCTTACGTAATGGAAGGTATTGTTGCGACAATATGGAAAGGGGACGATGGGATTTANGCCAGTCTTGATGAAGTGATTCTCAGCGTTAAAGATATCCGTAAGGACGCGTTTGAAACCGAGCAGGAATACATTGACGGTATGAAAGGCCGGGAGATTGTCTTTAAGGCAAAAGACGCAAAAACCGGAGAACCAATTGAGCTTGCATGCGTTCTGAGAGACGGTGCATATGATGAGGAGAAAGGCTGCTTTCATGTAATAGTTGATAAAGTGAATGTTCCGGTAAAGAATATAGTTTCGGCACGCAGGATTGATCTTCTTTCTACCGAGCAGCAGCTTCTGATGGAGATACTTCAAACACTGAAAGCGCTCGACGAAAAAATGCCCGGTTTAATTGAAGAACCGGAAAACCCGGAAGGACCGGGAGCACCGGAAAACCCGGAAGGTCCTGAAGAACCTGAAAACGCAGACGGAGAAACGGAAAGCGTTATTGAAGGCACAGATGGCGCCGAAGATTCTGAAAGTATTACTAATTCTGCTGATGACGGAATAAACGCAAACGCTCAAGTGGCTGGAGGTGAAAACCAATGATTATCAACAACAAGCACGTTTCCGGCATACCTTATCTAAAGCCGGCCGGTGCTAAACCTGAAAAAAGAAATGTTAATCAAGCGGCGGATTTTGCCGGTATTCTGCAAAAAAAGCTTATTGATGACAGNGAAGTGAAAATTTCAAAGCATGCCCGGCANAGAATGGAAACGCGGAATCTGAACCTGAGNGATAATCAGCGGATAAGGCTTTCGGATGCNGTTGACAAAGCGGATGCGAAAGGAGTAAGAAACACCCTTGTAGTTATGGACAATATGGCCCTTGTGGTTAATGTAACGAACCGTATCGTCGTAACCGCGATTAACGGCGGCGAGTTAAAGGAGAATGTTTTTACGAACATTGACGGCGCTGTTTTTGCGGACTGATTACGGAGTGTTTCATTAATAATCGTTAATTAATAACCGATATATTGAATAAGGGGTTATGCAGCCGGACCCGATCGGGAGGCTGTCCGCTCCGGAACGACGGAAGGAGCGGTAACCCGGGGAGGTTGATACTTTATGATGCGATCAATGTTTTCAAGCGTTTCAGGCTTGAAATCACACCAGACAAAAATGGATGTAATAGGCAATAATATCTCAAATGTTAATACTATTGGCTATAAAGCCAGCCGNACNACATTNGCTGAAATATTCGCNCAAACGATGTCCGGAGCCGGAGCGCCGGACCCGAACACCGGCAGAGGCGGAACGAACCCGATGCAGATTGGTCTTGGCATGAATGTTAACGCAGTCGACACTTTAATGGGGCGCGGAAGCCTTCAGCGCACAGACAATCCGACGGATTTATCGATAGAGGGGGAAGGCTTTTTCATTGTACGCGCAGGTACTGAAGGCACGCCGATGTTCACCCGCGCGGGAAATTTCGCGATCGATAAACTCGGAAACATTGTTACCGCGCAAGGACTGAACCTGCTTGGATGGCAGAAATACGAGATTGACAACGAAGGGAATTACATTTTTGATACGCAGGAAGAAATTAAGCCGCTGAACCTTTACGAAGACGAATACAATATGAACAAACGCCTCATTGCGGCGCAGGTTACAACCAAGGCGGTTTTGTCGGGAAATCTTGATGCCACGAAAGCACCCGTGGGAGGTTACAGCGGAAGTGCGGTTGGTACGGCATCGATGGATTCTCTTAATGATGATGTAAGAGCTGATGGTACTGCAGGGCAGGATGGCATACCCGACGATGGGACATCAAACTTTGAACCTCATTTTATTGTCCCTTTAACGATTTATGATAAGCTTGGAAACGAGTATAAACTGAATGTTAACTTTTGGAAAAACTTTGTTGATTCTGAAGCAAACGAAACATCGTGGTATTATACGGTTACGGGAGCCGGCGCTGAGTTTGAGACCGAAGAAGAAGGAAGCAGCGCTTCGGGGTATATAAAGTTTGACAGCGATGGTAAGATTATTACCGATGATCCCGATTTTAATGTAAGGCAGCCAATTACAGTAATACCCGATCCGAGTGTGGGAACCGATGAGTTCGAATTTGAGCTGAACTTGGAGAAACTGTCGATGTACGCCGATGACAGTTCGGTAAAACCGACACAGGTTGACGGATATCCTCCTGGAAGCCTTGTTTCGTTCAGTATAGGCAGCGACGGAATTCTAACAGGTGTTTACAGCAACGGCCGTCAGCAGCCTCTCGGGCTTGTTGCACTCGCTGTTTTCGATAACGCCGCGGGGTTGCAGAAAGCGGGGAACAACCTGTTTTTGCCCACATCTAACTCAGGTGACTTTAACAGGGCATTTAAGCCGGGCACGGAAGGGGCCGGCGCATTAAATCCCGGAACGCTGGAAATGTCAAATGTCGACCTTGCCCAGCAATTCACCGAAATGATAGTTACGCAGCGCGGGTTCCAGGCAAACAGCCGTGTTATGACAAC
>JGI24712J26585_10001089_pt1 | contig 23374 bp, 16 predicted proteins | sample BioPla3DNA2_FD_26585 | JGI IMG/M metagenome (IMG submission 26585)
AAAAACCCTCCTTGTTAATATAAAATAATTTCTACATCTGCAGCATTAGCAGACTTTAGCCATTCCGGGTGTAGCGAAAGTACATTTAAAGCAATCAAAAGCTTAATTCCGCTATACTCCGGAATGACAATATGCTCTGATTATTGAGCAGGCAATGGCTATGCCTCGTTGTCAAATATTTTCCTGTATGCCCACAGTCCCAAAGCAGGATTGCTTATATAGAATACTTCCTCGCCGTTTTCCAAAGTATTAAATCCATCCTTCAGCTTTTGCGGATTGTATTTTTTCAGTGTCTCCTCCAAAGGCAAGTATTTAAAGTTGACACCTTCAACTTCCTCACGTGATAATTTTTGTGTCGAATAAGTTATATTGAACCTGCCGTCCGATGACCCGTGGATGAGATGAGCTGCAGCCGAAAGGTTTTCCTTTAAATCGTCATTAGCATTATATTGTTCCAATATCTTTATCCGGCCAACATACCCATATTTTCTTATGAGCCTGTCTATCTGGTCATCTTCGCCAAACTTCCTTACTCCCGGTGCCAGGATTATCAATTCCCCGTCGTCGGCTATAGCCATACGTGTTCTGTATATTGATTTATTACCCAGCCATGTGCTCTTAAATTCTCTCTCATCTAGATAGACCACAACTTTTTGTAAAGGTTTGTCAAGGAAGATTAAGTTTTTCTCCTTACTNATTTCCACAGCCTCTTCAAANAGCCTGCGTTCCCTGCCTATGAACAAACCTTCAAGATTTACATTGTTCTGTTGAGCGGTGGTAACAGTAAGCACGTACATCAACGGCAATTCAGCCAGAAATCTTTCTTCAGCATAGTCAAATACTTTTCTGACAGGAGAATGGTCTCTTCCCATCATTCTTTCCATACCATAAACTGCGCCGAGAAAGTGGGATTTGTTTATGATTGTGCTGCCTCCACAACCAACTAATACATTCTTTGTGTAGTTTGCCATGCCCACAACCTCGTGGGGCACGACCTGACCAATGGAAATAATAAGGTCGTATGTGCTGTCCAGCAGCCGGTTATTAACCTCAACATCAATAGAGTAATCTATAAGGCCTCCCGAGACCTCTTTCACATAATCTGACGGGATCTGCCCTATTTTTACAATATCGGTTCTCCACTTGTGAGGAATAATGGATTCGTATGGTACATCGGGCCCAAAAAACTCAAGACATTCTTCTTTGGTCATAGCATCATGTGTTCCCAAAGCAGGCATTATATCAACCTGGCACTTATCTTTAAGGAGATCATAATATAGTGCGGTAATTTTACCTGCATAGGAATGAAGCCGTGTTAAATCAGGAGGTAAAAGTAAAACTTTAGATAAAACTCTGCCTTCCAATGATTTTTTTAATGCCTCTGTAAGAGTACTGTCGGTGATAGGTTTACCCTTACCGGCTTTAATAGAAATATTCATTTTATACACCTTCCTTTACACCCCTGAGTACGCTGAAAAGCCTCCATCAACCGGGACTACAACGCCTGTAACAAATTTACTTCCGTCGGAGCATAACCAGAGCAATGTGCCCAAAAGCTCTTCCGGTTCTCCAAAACGCCCCATAGGAGTCATATTAAGAATTTTTGCGGTTCTCTCAGTAGGAGTACCATCAGGATTAAACAGAAGGGCTTTGTTCTGTGCGGTTGCAAAGAACCCTGGAGCAATTGCATTTACCCGGATTCCAACCCTTGAAAAATGCACCGCCAACCACTGGGTAAAGTTTGAAATTGCTGCCTTTGCACCGCTATAGGCCGGAATTTTTGTAAGAGGAACAAATGCATTCATTGAAGATATGTTTATTATTATAGCGTCTCTGTCAATCATATCCTTAGCAAATGCCTGAGTGGGAATAAGAGTACCTAAGAAATTTAAATTAAAAACAAACTCTATGCCCTTAGGATCCAGATCAAAAAATGTTACCAGGTCCTTTTGGCCTTCTAAATCCTCTTTAAACAAATATTCCTTCGTTGTAGTCCCCTTTGGGTTATTCCCCCCTGCACCGTTGATTAATATGTCACAGGGACCGAGCTTTTCAAATACAATATCCCGGGCATTTTTCATGCTTTCAAATTCAAGCACATTTCCGCCTATCCCTATTGCCGTACCGCCCTCCTGATTAATTTCATCAGCCACAACCTTGGCCTTTTCTTCTGTCAAGTCGAGAACAGCAACCTTTGCTCCGTTTTGAGCCAGGGCTTTGGCAAAAGTGCTGCAAAGCACTCCCCCGCCACCGGTAACAACGGCAACTTTATTTTTTAAATCGATATTAAAAGGTAATTTATAACTCATTTACAATTCTCCTTCCCCTTAGTTGCATTCTTTATTCTAAGGACAGAAGCTATACCGTATAGGTTGATGCGGAAGTTGAACCTCCCTCTCCGGTCCAGTTAGTGTGGAAGTATTCTCCGCGGGGCTTGTCCAGTCTTTCATAGGTATGAGCACCAAAGTAGTCTCTTTGTGCCTGTAATAAATTCGCAGGAAGCCTTTCACATCTGTACCCGTCATAATAGTTCAATGCTGAAGCAAAAGCAGGAACAGGAATTCCGTTCAAAACAGCCTCAGATACAACCTTTCTCCAATTTGCCTGAGCCTTTTCTACCTTATCTTTAAAGAATGGATCCAATAAAAGATTGGTTAATTTCGGATTCTTATCAAATGCTTCTTTTATCTTACCCAGGAATATTGATCTGATAATGCATCCACCGCGCCACATTAAAGCAATCTCACCGTATTTTAAATCCCAGTTGTAGGTTTGGGCAGCTGCCTGAAGTAATGTATAGCCCTGTGCATAGGATACTATTTTAGAAGCATACAACGCATCCTTGATGGCATCGATAAATGCCTTTTTGTCTCCATTAAATTCAGGCTTTGGACCTGTCAGTATTTTAGAAGCCGCTACTCTCTCTTCCTTTAATGCAGACAAGCATCTTGAAAAAACAGCTTCTCCAATCAATGTCAGAGGAATTCCCTCATCCAGTGATGATATTGCGGTCCATTTTCCGGTTCCTTTCTGTCCGGCGGTATCAAGTATTTTATCTACTATTGGCTCACCGTCGGTATCCTTGTATGCCAGAATATCCCGGGTTATTTCAATCAGGTAACTGTCCAGATCCCCTTCATTCCACTCTTTAAAGACTTCATGCATTTCCTGAGCAGTCATGCCCAGATAATCTTTCATAAGGTGGTAAGCTTCGCAAATCAGCTGCATGTCACCGTATTCAATTCCGTTGTGAACCATTTTAACAAAGTGACCTGCGCCGTCACTGCCAACCCAGTCACAGCATGGAGATCCGTCTTCAACCTTTGCAGATATGCTTTGGAAAATAGGCTTAACATGCTGCCATGCCTCATTTGATCCACCCGGCATCATGCTTGGGCCTTTAAGAGCGCCCTCTTCTCCTCCTGAAACGCCTGTACCAACATATAGCAGACCTTTGCTCTCAACATATTTTGTGCGGCGAATTGTATCAGGAAAATGCGAGTTTCCGCCGTCAATAATGATGTCACCTTTTTCAAGATGAGGAATAATCATCTCGATAAAATCATCAACAGGTTTTCCTGCCTTTACCATTAGCATTACTTTTCTTGGAGTCTTCAGATTCTCTACAAGCTCTTTTATTGAGTAAGTTCCAATGATGTTCTTGCCCTTTGCTCTGCCTTCAACAAAATTTGTCACTTTCTCTGTACTGCGGTTAAAAACAGCCACTGTAAAACCTTTACTCTCCATATTCATTACAAGGTTTTCACCCATGACTGCCAAACCTATTAAACCAATATCCGCTTTGCTCATAATAAAAATCCCCCTTATCGGTTTTATTATAGTTACTCTATTATCCCCATTATACATTTAAAATATGAATTTTTCTTTCCCATTATTGTTGATTTTGTTGCAAATATTGCTATAATGTACATGGAGGTGACACAGTGAATAGCAAAAATCAACCCTTTACGCACAGGCAATATATGCTTAGCGATAATTTTGAATTTTTCCACTATAAAGACAATACCCCTCTGGAGGTTGAATATCACAAACATGATTTTTTTGAAATCTATTTTTTTATTTCCGGTGATGTTACCTATATAATCGAGGGTAAATCATATACTTTGAAGCCCTGGGACATTATACTTATTAATAATAAGGAACTGCATAAGCCCGTAATCAACCACGGAGCAATTTACGAACGAATAGTTATCTGGGTTAATCCGGCATTTATATCTAAAATGAGTACCCCGGACTCCGATCTGAATATGTGTTTTGAATCAACTTTTAAAAACAAATATAATCTTCTTCGTCCAGGCACCGAGACTCTGAATATTATAAAAGTAATCCTTGGGAAGCTAAACAGAATTTTATTTGCCGACAGCTTTGGCGCAGAAATATTGAAGGAGCTTTATCTGACCGAGTTGATAGTTTTTCTTAACAGAGCCTATACTGATAGCGATCTGGTTGATATCGGAAACGACGTTTCTTATAATTCCAAAATAAATAAAATAATCAATTATATTAATCAGAATTTATCTGAAGACCTTTCTTTGGATGCGCTGTCCTCCAGATTTTATTCCAGTAAGTATCATTTATTGCGGGAATTCAAAAAGCATACCGGATATACTCCTCACGAATACATTACCTTAAAAAGGCTTATTACTTCGAAGGAACTATTGAGAAGCGGTATGAGCATATCGGATGTTTGCACCGAATGCGGATTTAATAACTATTCAAACTTTATTCGCAGCTTTACTAAAGCCTTTAACATTTCTCCAAAAAAGTATGCCAAAAAGTTTCTTCCATAGTGCTTTAGATAAGACCCGGATTACTTCTCATTATAAATAATCAGGGCTGCCTCAGAATTAAGAATATGTCATTTTGAGGCAGCCTCTAATTGTGTTTAATCTGATACTATTGCAGCAACCTTAACTTCTATGTTTCCTCTTGTAGCATTGGAATAGGGGCATACATAATGGGCTTCGTTAACAACCTCATCAGCCGCAGCCTGATCCAATCCTGATATTGTTGCAACAATGTCAACTGCTAATTCAAAGCCGCCACTTTCGTTTTTGCCAATACCAACCGTTGCCTCAACACTGGGAGTTGGAATAGGCAGCTTTTTTTCTCTGATAACATGTTGTAAAGCACTTCCGAAGCACGCAGCATACCCTGCTGCAAAAAGCTGCTCGGGATTAACTCCATTTTTCTGTGCTTCGTGTGATCCTCCCATCTCAACGGGTGGTGTCATTGTGAATTCCAGCGGGCTATTGTTAACTACTACTTTTCCGCTTCTTCCTTTTGTGGAAACAGCAGTGGTTTTATACATAATATCCATAGGTTTCGCCTCCTTCATAATAGGGTATTATTAAACAAATCGTTCTTATTGTATTCTTACCCTTAAATATCTGTCCTTACCAAAAAAATACGCGGGAAATATTAAACCTTCCGGCAAAAAATCAAACCATATTTTGGGCAATACAAAAATGGGACTGTAACAGCCCCATTTTAATTTTACTTTTATTTCCGATTTGACCGGTATAACAGTATACCGATCAAATCTAAAATTTATAATTCCGACAGTTCTGAGAAGCTCTGTTTTAGCTGGCCATACAGGCCTTTATAAATCTCATATACTCTGTTGTATTTCTTATTGTTATCCATATTTGGCTGCTGGGGAGGATTAGTTTTGATAGCCACCTCACATGCTTCCGCTACCGATTTATACAATCCTGCGCCGACTCCGGCAAGAAGCGCTACTCCTAAAACAGGTCCTTCCTTGTTTGTAGATGTCTGTACCGGGAATCCAAAGTTGTCTGCCAGCATTTGACGCCATAGCGGACTTGACCCGCCCCCGCCGGTTGCAATTATTGAATCCGGATAAACATTCATTTCGTGCAATACATCAAGACAATTACGCTGGGAATATACGACACCTTCCATTACAGCACGGAGCATATCATATTTACCATGGATAGCGGAAAGACCAAAAAATACGCCACGGGAATTCTCATCGAGAATCGGACTGCGCTCGCCCATCAAATAAGGAAGATAAATAAGACGGTTAGCTCCAATAGGAACCTTTTCAGCTTCTTTGTCCATCAGGTAATAGGGATCTACATTTAATTCCTTCGCTTTTTGTATTTCGGCTTCACAGAAATTGTCCCTGAACCATTTCAAGCTGAGTCCTGCCGCCAGAGTACAGCTCATTACCGTCCATGCACCGGGTGCTGCTGCACAAAATGTGTGAACACGCCCCTGCGGGTCTATAGTAACCTTATCAGAATGAGCAAAAATTACACCGGAAGTACCGATACTAATAAAAGCTCTGCCTTCTTTAACAACACCTGTACCGACAGCGGCAGCCGCGTTATCGCCGGCACCTCCGACCACCAGGGTACCCGCTTTAAGCCCTGTTGCTTCAGCCGCTTCATCTGTGACAAAGCCCGTTACATCAGCGCTTTCATACATTTTAGGCAAGATTGATTTATCTATTTTTAGCTTCTCCAGGATTTCATCACTCCAGCACCGGTTGGCAACATCCAGCAGATTAGTTCCCGATGCGTCGGAAACCTCGGTAGCATAAACACCGGTCAGCTTGTAACGTACATAATCTTTTGGCAACATTATTTGTGTGCATTGATCCCATATTTCCGGTTCATGTTTGCGAACCCACAGGATTTTCCCGGCAGTAAATCCGGGTAATGCAGGATTTGCACTAATCTCAATCAGTCTCTGTTTTCCTACAGTTTCAGTTATTTCTTTGCATTCTTCAGTTGTACGTCCATCACACCACAGGATTGCAGGTCTGAGAACATCCCCATTTTTATCCAGCATAACAAGACCGTGCATTTGGCCTGATATGCCAATTCCTGCAATCTCTCCAGGATCTATGCCGCTATCCTTCAATACCTGAAAAACAGTATTTTTCGCAGCCCGCCACCAATCATCCGGATGCTGTTCAGCCCAACCGTTTTGGGGCTGGTGTAATGGATATTCTTCTGTAGCAGATGCAACAGACTTCCCTTCCTGAGTAAATAAGACTGTCTTTGTACCACTGGTACCCAAATCTATTCCTAACAGATATTTCATACAAAACAACCTCTCATAAAATTTCTATTGCCTGAGTACCCTAATATTGTATGCCGTGTCGGAGAACTAATTAAATAAAATACTGTTTACAATGCTTTCAAGATATTCCTGTTTGCCACTTCCCGGCATAGCGGGCGCGCCCAGTTTTGCGGCATATTCAGCTAGTTCTGCAAGATTGGTTTCCCCTGCACGGATTTTAGCACCAATTCCGCTTTCAAAGGATGAGTATCTCTCCCTTATGAAATTATCAACTCTGCCGTCTTCTATAATTGCTGCCGCTTTGATTAATCCGAGTGCAAACGAATCCATTCCCAGGATAAATCCTATAAACATATCTTCGTGAGTATAGCTCGGACGACGATTTTTTGCATCGAAATTCAAGCCGCCGTTTTTAAGGCCGCCGGCCTTTATTACCTCATACATACACATAGTTGTTTCGTATACGTTTGAAGGGAATTGATCAGTATCCCACCCTAAAAGGAGGTCGCCCTGATTGGCGTCAATGCTGCCGAGCATTCCGTTGATGGCCGCTACCCTAAGATCATGCTGGAATGTATGGCCAGCCAAAGTAGCATGGTTTGCTTCAATATTTAATTTNAAATCTTTGTCCAGCCCATATTGACGTAAAAATCCTATTGCTGTTGCTGCGTCAAAATCATATTGATGTTTCATTGGCTCTTTCGGCTTTGGTTCTATGTAGAAATCTCCTGTAAAACCAATACTGCGTCCATAATCAACTGCCATACGCATCAGCATTGCAATGTTTTCCAGTTCAAACTTCATATCGGTATTCAGAAGGGTTTCATATCCCTCACGGCCGCCCCAGAAAACATACCCCTTGCCGTCTAACTTTACAGTAATATCAAGCGCCTTCTTAATCTGGGCAGCTGCAAAACAATATACATCAGCCGAGTTGGTGCTGCCGGCGCCGTTCATATAACGGGGATTAGAGAACATATTAGCAGTTCCCCAAAGAAGTTTTTTCCCTGTAGCCGCCATTTTTTCTTTTATATAGTCGCTAATTTCATCAAGACGTTTGTTGGTTTCCTCAATAGTGTCTGCTTCAGGAACAATGTCTACATCATGGAAGCAAAAATATTCAATCCCGAGTTTGTCCATAAATTCAAAGCCTGCGTCTACCTTTGCCCTGGCATGCTCCATTGTGCCTGTAGCTGCACCAAAGCTTTTGTCTGCTGTTCCTACGCCGAACATATCAGCACCGGTTGCACAAAGATTATGCCACCATGCCATTGCAAACGGAAGGTGCTCTTTCATCGGTTTCCCTAAAATAATGCGATCCGGATCATAATACTTGAATGCAAATGGGTTTGTACTCTTTGGTCCTTCATACCTGACCTTTGGAAGATTTTTAAATATTTCTGCCATAATCCCACTCCTTTATAAAAATCAGTGATAAGATTTTCCGTGCCCGTGCACAGTATAGTATTATTTTACATCTGCACGTTATTAATGTCAATTGATTTATGAAGAATAAACAGAGTTTTATCCCATTATTAATGACAACAAGAATACTATGGGAAATACTGATGAATGACTGTATTGTCAGAAAANCGGGTACCCTTTACCGTAACCGGGCACAATTGACAAAACTGCAGTATACATGTTATCCTCAAGCAGGAGGGAAATATGGCAACAATTAAACAAATTGCAAACTTAGCCGGAGTTTCGCGGGGAACCGTTGACCGTGTACTGAATAACCGTGGTACCGTTAATCCCGAAACAGCAGCGAAGGTTCGTGAAATTGCGGCTCTTCTGAATTATACGCCTAATAAATTAGGTAAAACACTGGCAATTAAAAAGAAAAATATTAAGTTCGGATACATTTTGTTCAGCAGCACAAATGACAATCCGTTTTTTGATGATGTTGTATCAGGTATTAATATAAAGTCAAAAGAACTAAAGGAATACGGGATATCGGTAGAAACACGTTTTTCAGAGCTCAGGGATCCTTTCAATCAGGTAAAACTGATGGATCAGCTTATTGAATCAGGAATAAACGGCCTTGCAATTACACCAATAAATCACCCGGATGTTGCAGAAAAAATCAAAGGGCTGACAGCTAAAGGAATTCCTGTTGTTACTGTTAATACAGATATAGAAAATTCCGGACGCCTCGCGTATGTAGGGAGCAATTATCTCGAAAGCGGGAAAACAGCCGGCGGGCTTTTGCGGCTTTTCACCAGCGGCAAAGCAAACGTGGGTATTATAGTCGGGTCAATGGATATTCTGTGTCACTCTGAGCGAGTAAACGGGTTTAAACAATCCCTGGCGAATTATAGCGAAATTAATATAGTAGATATTATTGAAAACTATGATGATGATTTTATCAGCTTTGAAGTTACCAAAGCCTTATTGGATATACACCCTGAGATAGACTCATTGTATTTAGCCTCGGCAGGGGTCTATGGTGCATGCCGGGCGGTTAAGTCAGCGAATCTTGATAAAAAGCTAAAAATTATCAGTTACGATTGTGTTCCTACCACAAAATTGCTTATTGAAGACGGAACCATTGACGCAACAATAACTCAACAGCCCGATGTACAAGGCTCTAAGCCCTTGAGCATTCTTTTTGATTATCTTGTTTTAAATATAACTCCTAAAAATGACAGGTTCTATACAAATCATGAGATCAAGATCAGAGAAAACATATAATTACCGTCTTTTTAAGCAGTCGATAAAAATACAGGTCCGGCCTCATCTGTTTTGGGAATCTGGCGCTGGTACAGAGTAAACCAGATAAATATCAATAGTCCGCGAAGTACTGCTGAGACCGTGATGCCCATCCATAACCCGTTCATTCCCATCCATTGTGCCATCCACCAGCATAAAGCCGGCCGCAAAAGGCTTGTTGCAATACTGCACAGACTGGGTGGCAGAGTACGGCCCATACCTCTGAATGTACCGGCACATGCACCCTCCAATGCCATAAAAAGCTGGCATCCGGCCAGTATGCGCAGGTATGTGGTTCCCATATCCAGTATTTCAGGTGGTTCCTGTAAGAACAGTGCGAAGAAATATCTTCCGCAGAATATTAACAGTAATGTAACCAGTGCTTCCCAAGCCAGCAGTGCGAAGATGGAAATCTGATAACCACGCCTGATACGTGACCATTTCCTGGCACCGTAGTTTTGACCTACGAAAGCTGTAACAGCAGATGAAAACCCTCCACCAATAAGCCATGATAATGATTCTATCTGGCTGCCTACCCGCTGCACCGCAACAGCTGTCTCACCATACCATGCAGACGCCATTCCTGTAACAACCATTGCAAGAAGCGTAAATGCTCCGCTTTCAAACACTATTGGCAAACTCCAGCTCATAATCTGGTTAAATCTGGAGTAATCTATCTTCCCAAAAATCCTGAAATGCTCAAAGGGTCTGTGGGGATGAATCTTCACAAACAATACAAAAAGTATGCAAACCGTGGTTTGAGCTATAACTGTGGCAATCGCTGCTCCCTTAACACCCCATCCCCAAACNAGAATCATCAACGGATCCAGCAGCATATTTACTAACAGTCCTATGGCATTTGCCCAGAAACTTAACCGGGAATTTCCCGCCCCGTTAAACACACCGGTTATGGCAGCTGACACATAAGTAATGGGTATCCCCACACTAACAATCCTCAGATAATCGCAGGCACTCTCAAAGACGTTCTGTTCCCTCACCTGAAGCAGTGAAATCAGTGGTCCGGCCATAATAAGCAATATCAGACCATATATTATCCCAAGTATCAGCGAAAGCCGCACCGAGTCCCGGGCGTAGCCCTGAGCAGATTCGATGTCACCCCTTCCGAGATTCTGAGAGGTTCCAATTTCTGAGCCCGTCCGCCCGATAAACAAAAACGCCATACCCAGCCACAAATACATTCCGGCAAGCCCACTGGCTGCAACAGCTGCCACTGATTGCTCAGTACGGCCAAGCCAGAACATATCGGTAAGATTATATGCCATTTGCATAAGTTGCGTACCCATAATAGGTATTGCCACCTGCAGCAGCTTTTTTAGAATACCACCCCGGGTCAAATCATGTCTGTTCAAAGCCATCGACTAAACCATTCTTTCATAATATAATCATTTAATTATGCATTTCCATGTAATCAGTGTCAAGTAAATAAAATGCACTATTTATACTATAATCTCCGTACAGTTATTATAAGATTTCGATATTTCTTTATAAGATTTCGCATTTAATTTAAAACCAGTTTCTCTTAATATTCATAGTAGGCTATGTAAAAAAGCCCGCATTATTCTCATGTAAATCAAAGCATTCTTTCAACACAATTACAGGAGGGAAAACGTGTATCAGATTAAACAAAACCCATTAATAAAGAAAATAGGTTTTAATCGAATCGTCCTTTGTCTGGTCTTATTAATTATGTATGGTTTTTTCGCACTGTTTGCTAAAAATTTCGTAAGTTACAACAGATTATTGAGTGCAATGAATTATGCATATTTTCTTGGTTTTTTGGCTTTGGGCGTTACTTTTGTTATTGCTACCGGTGGTATCGATTTTTCAATCGGACCTGTTATGTTCTGTGCTGCTATTATGTCCGGCTACCTGTTAACACATTATAAGTGGCCGCTTTGGGTATGCTTGATTACAAGCATTGTTATTGGAATGCTGTATGGCACATTAAATGGGTATCTTGTTGCATACAAGGATGTTCCTTCCTTCATTACGTCAATGGCCATCATGCAAATGAGTAAAGGTATTGCATCTGTGTTTACAAAAGCCCAATCGGTCAGCTGGCCGCAGTTGGCGCAGGAAAATGGCTGGTACAGAAATTTAATTAAGATAAAGGTTGGCAATACATATCTTCCAATTGGACTGTTTATTCTGCTTGGTGTTGCAATTATCTGCTCTATTGTTTTGAATAAGACAAAAATAGGGAGATATTTCCTCTGCTTAGGCAGTAACAAAGAAGCTGTAAGGCTGTCTGGCGTTGACGTTAAAAAGTGGCAGATGCTGGCTTACATTATCTGCGGCACAATGGCAGGAATTGCAGCAATATTCTTTGTGGCAGCGTACACAACCGTTCAGCCGGGGTATGGAGACCAATATAATAACGAAGCTATCGCCGGCTGTGTTATGGGTGGAACTTCTATGGCTGGAGGTCTTGCATCCATCAGCGGAACGTTTATTGGTGTAATGATCATTTCTATCCTGCAGGAAGGGATTCTTGCAATTGGCCTTAACAAAAACTATCAGCTTGTCATAACCGGTCTCATAGTAATCGTTGCTGTATATCTGGATGTAATGTCCAGAAGGAGAAAGAATTAATCTTTCTTTTATGAGCTTAATTGGCAGTAAAGGGGTAAATGGTGAAAAATGGGTGATCTTATATTAACAATGAAAGGTATTGATAAAACATTTCCTGGCGTGCATGCACTCGACAATGTTGACTTCGAATTATACAGAGGAGAAGTACATGCATTGATGGGTGAAAACGGTGCCGGAAAATCCACACTGATGAAGGTGCTGACCGGAATATACAAAAAGGACAGCGGTACTATTACATATGATGGAAATGTAGTTGAGTTTACCAGCCCGCGTGAGGCTCAGCAGGCCGGTATAGTAATTGTACATCAGGAATTAAACTTTCTCGGCCATCTGACAGTGGCTCAGAATATTTTTATCGGCCGTGAATATATGAAGGGCAAAAAAATTGATGATGCCCGGATGATTGAGGAAGCTGCTAAGCTGTTTCAACGCATGCATGTAAATATCGACCCTACCGAAAAAATGAGCAATCTTACTGTTGGTAAACAGCAGATGTGTGAAATTGCAAAAGCCATTTCACACGATGCTAAGATTATCGTATTTGATGAGCCAACAGCAGCTCTGACAGAGACAGAAGTTGAAGAGTTGTTCGATATAATCAGAGACTTAAAGAAAAAGGATATCGGCATTATCTATATAACTCACAGAATGGATGAGGTTAAAGTCATTACAGATCGTGTCAGTGTAATGCGTGATGGAGCATATGTAGGGACTTTAATCTCAAAGGACTCAACCAAAAACGATATTATCAATCTGATGGTTGGACGTGTAATTTATGAAGATCCCAAAACAAAGAGCATGGTTCCAGAAGGTGCTCCGGTAGTGTTAAAAGTTGAAAATCTCAATGCGGGAAGATTTGTTCAGAATGTTAGTTTTGAATTGCGTAAAGGAGAAATACTCGGATTTGCGGGTCTTATGGGTTCAGGAAGAACCGAGACTGCAAGAGCTATTTTCGGAGCCGATCCCAAAGACAGCGGAGATATTTATATCAATGGAAATAAAGTAGATATTAAGAGTCCGAAGGATGCTGTTAATAACGGTATCGGATACCTTTCAGAGGACAGAAAACGTTATGGCATTGTAGTACAGCGTGATGTTGCTGAGAATTCAACAATGGCCTGTCTTGATAATTTTATAAATGGCATATTCATTGACAAAAAGAAGGAAGACAGTGAAACAGCAAAATATGTTGAATCCCTTGCAATAAAAACACCAAGTGTTGACCAGCTGGTAGTCGACCTTTCGGGTGGTAATCAGCAAAAGGTTGTTTTAACAAAATGGTTGGTAAGAAATTGTGACATTTTGATTTTTGACGAGCCAACCAGAGGAATTGATGTCGGTGCCAAAAGTGATATTTACAAATTAATGAATGAGCTTGTTAAAGAAGGAAAATCCATCATCATGATTTCATCAGAATTACCCGAGGTACTTAGGATGAGTGACCGGATTGTTGTTATGTGCGAAGGTCGTAAGAGCGGGGAACTTAGTATAGAAGAAGCAACCCAGGAAAAAATCATGCATTTAGCAACAATGGGAAATTAGGAGGAAAAAAATATGTCAAAAAAAATTCAGAATACACCGGGCTCATCAAAAAAATCAATTATTCAACGGCTGGGCGGACAGAATGTAGTAGTATTATTAATTGTACTTGCCTTGCTGGCTTTTTTCTCAATTACCAGCCCGAATTTTAGAAAATACTCGACAATCTTAAGTATTTTGGATTATTCCTATTACATCACATTGATAGCAATTGGTGTTACCTTCCCCTTAATAACCGGCGGAGTTGATTTGTCAATTGGTACCGGACTTATTTGTTATTCGCTGGTTGGAGGTTATCTGGTGGTATATCAGGGATGGCCGGTATGGCTGGGAATGATAATTTGTGTCCTGGCCGGTGCCGTTATAGGTTTATTAAACGGCATCCTGATCGGTATTATGAATCTGCCCCCGTTCCTTGCAACATTATGTACCATGATGATGACCAGAGGACTTGGATCAATAAGCAGCAAGGGTCTGGGAATACCATGGCCAACCGCAGGTACAGAAGGCGGATGGTTCAGAACAATTTTCAAATTGAATATAGGAGATTTGAAGCTGCCTTTAGGCTTTTTGTGGATACTATTGCTGGTAGCATTAATGTCATTTGTATTAAATCATACAAAAACCGGAAGATATATTATTGCCGTCGGTTGTAACAAAGAGGCCACAAGATTATCAGGTATTAATATAAAAACGGTTTACATAAAAGCATATATAATATCAGGTATTTTTGCAGGTCTTGCATCTATTGCCTACTCTGCTATATTTGCTAGCGTATATCCGGGAACAGGCGCAGGCTTTGAGCTTGAAGGGATTGGTGGAGCAATTATCGGCGGTGTTTCAATGACCGGTGGCGTGGGAAGCATAACTGGTACTCTCTTAGGTGTATTCATCATCTGCATACTTAAAACAGGTCTGCCTTTCATTGGTCTTCAGGCAAACTGGCAACAAATTATTACCGGTATTGTGTTGATTACGGCGGTTCTAATCGACTTAAACAGAAATAAGAAAAAATTAATCAGGTAACTGCTGCTGATAAAAGCAGTAATTATAAAATAATTCAATTAATTATTTTTTAAGGAGGAAGAACATGAGTAAGAAACTGTTATCACTTATTCTTTGCATCGTTATGGTCGCTTCATTGTTGGCAGGCTGTGGAGGAACAAGCAGTACTCCCGCACAATCATCAGCACCACCTGCTTCAAGTAAACCCGCTGATCCGGCTCCGGAAGCTAAACCGGCTGATGATGAGGAACTCAATTTTGCGATTATCGTGAAGAGCTACCAGTCAACATACTGGCTCGCTGCTGTTAAGGGCGCACAGGAACAAATGAAAATAAAAGGTGTTAATGCAACATTTAACGGCCCGAACTCCGAGTCTGACATAGCTGATCAGGTACAAATGTTTAATGACGCTATAAACAGCAAGCCTGACGGTATTGGTCTTGCAGCTTGTGATCCTTCTGCTATGCTTGATGCTCTTCAGGCAGCTAAAGAAGCTGGTATTCCTGTTATAGCTTTTGACTCCGGTATTCCGGATGCACCTGCCGGATCTGTTCTCGCTACAGCTTCAACAGATAACTATAAAGCAGGTGTTACAGCTGCAGAAGGAATTTGGACAGCTCTTGAAAGCAGAGTTAAAAATGCAAGCGGCAAAATTAGAATCGGTGTTGTAAACCAGGATGCTACTTCCGAATCTATTACAAGCCGTGGCCTTGGCTTCATTGATAAGATCTTCGAGCTTTGTAAAGCAGCAGGAAAATCTCCAGCGGTTGTAGGAAATGATTACTATGTTGGAAAAGCTAAAGATAAAGGTAACGAAGGTTCTGCTGACGTTATAATCGAAGTTCGTGTTCCTTCCCAGACAACAACAGAGCTCTGTGCTACAGAAGCAAGTGCAATTCTGAATCAATCTGATACTATAGGCGTATTCGGTTCCAATCAGGTTGCTGCAGAAGGTATCCTTACTGCAAACCAGAACCTGGGCGTATTAGGAAGTACCGATGATAAGGTTATAGCTGTTGGATTTGACGCTGGTTCAATTATTAAGGCAGCTGTTAAGGATGGAACTATGTATGGTGCTGTTACACAGTCTCCTCTGAAGATGGGCGAAGTTACCATTGATCTGCTTATTGCAGCAGCTAAGGGTGAGCCTGTATCCGACGTTGATACCGGTGGTGCTTGGTACAACAAGGACAATATGGAAGATCCCAGCATTGCTCCTAACCTTTATGACTAATTATTGTTAATAATAAAAGAGCCGGAATAGTTTATATTTCGGCTCTTTTATCTTTACATAATTTCTTTGTTAGGCAGGATTGTTATGTGGTAATAATTTTATTGGGGTGGGAAAATATGATACGTGATATGAAAGAGCAAAACCGTTCGAAAAAGCCAAAGGAACGCATTAAAGGCAAAATTAGAACAAAAACAAAGGAACCTGCATCAAATGTATCTGATAAGCCTTTAAAGAAAGAATCCGGCATCAGTAAGATAAGCAAGCTTTTTTTAAATAGTATTGCAAAAAAAGTTGCATTCGTTTTTTCGATTTCTATTGCAGTTCTGGGTTTTTTAATTGTATTTATTCTTTTAAAGTCTATTCAATTTAATAATGAATACAACAGTCTGTTAAACAATATATTTCAAATTAATGAAATAAGAGTAAACGTTATTTCTCAGCCGAATAAGATTTTAAATTCATGTCTAGCTGGAGACAGTCTTGAAGAAGGTTCACAACTGGAAAGTGCAAAAAATATTTTGATTTTTCTGGATAAACTAAAGGCAGAGCTTGAATCAGACAACAAGTATTTTGGAAATCTGGGTGCAATAAATGCTGTCAGGAATCCAGCTGAAAAGTATGTTGCTTATATACATGAGATATACGATAGGAGTGTTGATGGAAAATACCCTCCTGCTGATTCCGATATTCAAAGAATCGTTAAAGATATGGGTGTTGAAGGAGGCCAGATATCAAACAACCTTTCAAGTCTTCTTACTTTAGAACTGGCAAGAAGTTCAGATATGCAGCAAGAAATTGAAAAAGACTTCAAAGAGCTAATTTTAATATGTATTATAATATTCGCATTTGCTGTTATTATCAGTATATTTCTATTTGTAATAATAATAAAGCGTATAACTACTTCTATTAAGAAATTAATAACTGAGTTCATACATATGTCTGAGGGTGATTTGTCACGTGAAAAAGTTAGTATCAGTTCAAATGATGAAGTAGAACAGTTAGCACATAATTTCAATATTATGAGCGACAACCTAAAAAGTATCATTTCAAATGTCAGAAAAGCAGCCCTTGAAATAAAGGAAGTGACTCAGGTTGTTACAAGAAGTACCGTTGAAAATGAAAAAGGAAGCGAGAATATTGCCTTCGCACTTGAAAACATGGCAAAAAGTATGGATGATCAGAGAACTGAGACAGATCATGCCCTTATTAAGATGAAAGATATCCAGACAATCTCGCAAGATGTTAATGATAAAGTATCCGATATATCTGTGAGTGCGGCAAATGCATTGGAGAAGGCTGAAATCGGAAATGTTAAGCTTTCCGAATACATGGTTCAGTTAAAAGACGTCAATACGACGATGGAAGAAGTTGTTCAAGTTTCAGAGGCATTTGTTAAGCAGACTCATGAAATGAATAGTATTCTGGATTCAATCAGAGATATTTCAAATCAAACAAATCTGCTGTCGCTTAATGCTTCAATTGAAGCAGCACGCGCAGGCGATGCCGGAAGAGGCTTTGCAGTCGTGGCTGATGAAATCCGTAAATTATCTGATAGTTCCGAGAAGCTTGTTGAACAAATTGCAGAAATAGTTAATTCAATACAATTATCCATGACTGAAATGAATCAGAAACTGGCAAACGGCCTTGATGAATTAGAAAAAAGTAATGATATGGCCAATATAACAATGGGCAGCTTCCGTGACATAAAAGATGCTAATGACGTTGAATGTGCAATGGCTTTGGATATAAAGGAAATGATGGATGAGCTGTTTAAAGGCATAACGAATATCGCCGAAAGCATGGCACAAATTGAAAATGCTACAAATGAGAATACAGTGGTATCACAGGATATTTCAGCAACTGTTGAAGAAGAAACCGCCAACCTCGAGGAAGTAGCAAGCAAGATGGGACTACTTGAGGATTTAACGAAAAATCTTGAGGACTTAGTGCTAAAATTTAAATTATAGTAGTCAGCATGCCATACATGGTGCACTATAAAAAAGACTGTGATTGATTTTTGTCACAGCCTTTTTTGTATGGAATTGTGTTATTTATAACCCGAACAGGGCAAGCAAACGCTGCCAGAAGTTCAACCGGGCCTCGGGCTCAGGTTGAAGCTCCTCTGCTTCAGTCTCTGGGATTGAAATACCCTGGGTTTGCATAACAAACTGAACTGCTGAAATCTCACCGTTTTTCTCTGATACAAAGGATTTAACAGGAATATCGGCTCCCATCATTTTATNNATTTCTNCCTTGATTGCATCAATAATTNTGGTGTCAAGGGATTGGGTTTCGCGGCGGAATTCACCTGTGCCATCCTTCAGTTCTGCCACTCCATCNTANAAATCATTGGTGCCGTCTTTAAGTTCTCCTATACCATCNGNTAACTCTATCACACCATCATTTAACTCAATTGCACCATCATACATTTCAATTACTCCNTCATGAAGCTCAACAATTCCGTCAAAGAGCTCTATAACACCGTCCCTAAGCTCAATAACACCGTCCTTAAACTCAATAATACCGTCTTTGAGCTCAATTACACCTTCAAGAAGCTCTACTGTGCCCTTTTTCAGCTCATGGGCCCCGTCTACTAGTTTTTCTGATTCCTGATAAAATTCAGCCATTCCATCATAATACTCTGATAATCCGTCTTTATACTCAATCAGCCCGTCATGGAATTCGCTTATTCCGGCTGAGAGGCCCCTTACACCGTTGCTGATCCCCTTCACACCTGACACATATTGATTAAGTCCTGACAAAAGCTGATCATATCCTTTTAGCATTTCCAGCAGGCCCAAAAGTTGTTGCGCTTCCGGAGTTTCTGCTATCGCTTCCCTAATTGCAGGTATTTGATCTTCTAGAGCAGCATCGACCTCTGCCTCAAGTGTTTCCTGCATTCCTAAAAGCTGTCCCTCCAGAGCCTGATCTATAATTACTCTTGTTTCATTATCAACCGGCAAAAGTTCATACTGCTCTGTAGTAATTCCAAAATCCATAAGAATACCCTCTAAAGACAATTGTCTGGCTGCACCATATACTGCATCACTTATTGCATTGCGCGCCAGGGCTATGGCTTCCCCATATAGTACGTTTTCTAATACATCTGAGTAATTGGAACGGGTTAATGGTAAGCCCGGAATTCCTGAACCTGCCAACTGAGCATTGACCAAAGCTATAATTCCGTCAAAGTATTTATCGAAACCCGCTGCCAGCTGCCCGCCGCCGCTTGCTGCTGCAATGGCACCTGAAGCCAGAGATTTCACGCCTGACTTAAGCTCTGCCGAGCCTTCCGTAATGTCGCTCATTCCCCCATAAAGCTTTGAAGTACCTAATAACAGCTCTTTTATGCCATCGTACAGTTCGTCAACGCCATCGGCAAACTCCCCTACTCCTTCGTCCAATTCACGGACACCGTCTACCAGGTCCAGAGTGCCGTCAGCCAGCTCCATTGCACCATCTGCCATTTCAATGGTTCCATCCTTAAGCTCTGACACTCCATCTTTAAGCTCTCCTATACCGTCAGAAAGCTCCCCTACACCCTCTTTAAATTCTCCGACACCGTCACGCAGCTCTTTAGTCCCGCCATGCAGGTCGGAAACCCCTTTTTTCATATCGAAAATACCATCAAGAAGCTCCTGAACCCCGTCATCTAACTCTGCCACCGCATCGGTCAGCTCCTCCAGCTCAGACAAATCATAATTATCAATAGTGAAATCCATATTTAATCGAACACCGCCAATAGTAATGGCAGGCATCTCAAAGTCTTTAACATCGGCACTTAACTCCAGTCTGGAAGCCTTTCCCGGTAAAACTACATAGCTTATCTGTTTGTTTCCGCCGGCTGTTGCCACTGTGCCGCCCGGAGCAGAAATGTTTTTACAAATGCTGCTGTTAAGGGTAAGTGAAAGTTGAAGTGCATAGCTGTCAAAAAAGTCTTTGTTTCCAAGAGGGTTAGCATCGGTCTCAATCTCAATAAATAACCGGCCTGATTTCCCCGCTATATCATTTGGTGAGATCTCTTTCCCGTCCAGCATATAACTTATTGATATCTCCCACGGAAGCTGAGGATTCATTAAGAAGCCTTCATAATATAATTGATTCCCTTGCGCATCTACAGTAACTTTCCCGCTCTCCAGCCTGATCTCATTGTTGTCGGTAAGATTCTTCACATAGGCATAGTTTCCGTAATCTATAATCGTATTGTTCTCTCCCAGCTCAAAGCTGTTAACAACATAGACCTGGTTCACAGAACCATCGTTGTTCAGGCGGACATACACCACCTCTTCTTTTAAAGATGCAGCTCCTGAAGGGACAGGAGTATATACCGTAATAAGGAGTGCTGCTATGATAATAAGTGCTGTTATTCTTATTCCTTTTTTCTTCTTTAATGATTTTATTGGTTTCATAAATTGCTCCTTTTTATATCACTTTTCTATCATATTTCATCTTTTTTCTACTATTACAACCTGTCATTTTGGGCGTCCATTGTCATCCTGAGCGGAGCGTAGCGGAGTCGAAGAATCTTATACGTCAACGAAAAGATTCTTCGCATACGCTCAGAATGACAAAGGGGCAAGATTCTTAAATAAAACTCATTATGACATTAAAAAGTTTGCTCCCTTTGTTGTCTTATTTATTAGCTTATCAAAAATCATTAGCATGGCAGGCAGGAAACAGATTACCATAAACATGGATATTATGGTGCCCCGGCCTAGCAATAGTCCAATGTCAACAACAATAGTATTTGACGAAGTAAAGTATAGAGTAAACCCTGCAAAAGACAGTATGGATGCTGATACCAGAATTGATCTGAAAGCAATTGAAAGAGCTTCATAAATAGCATTCTTTGCAGGCATAATTTTTCGTTTCTGTATATAGTTATCTGTAAGTAATATTGCATAGTCAATTGTTGCTCCCAGCTGAACTGTATTAAGCACCAGGTAACCTAAGTAATTTATTGAGGTGCCGGTAAAGTAGGGAAATGAAAGATTAATCCATATGGCTACTTCAATAGTAAGTACAAGAATAATCGGCAGCAACAGCGATTTAAAGGATAATAATATCACCAAAAATACCGCCGCAATAGCTATAAAGTTAACCCGGCTGTTGTCAACTTCTACTACCTTTTTTATATCGCTCAACGTTGCGCTTTGCCCCACCATATAATACTCGTCATAGTATTGGCCTATTATAGTATTTATTTCCTCCACAGCATTAAAAGTCTTTTCCCCTTCATCAGGCAAATCTGTGTATAGAACAATACGTGAATAATTTTCCGAGTAAAATTGCCCGGTAATATCTTCCCCCAAAAAGTCTGAAGGGATGGTTGCCCCCACAGTTGATACATACGAAATCACGCTTTTAATATGAGGATGTTGCTTAAGTTTATCTGTCAGCGTTACTTCTTTTGCCACATTACCCTTAGGGACTAAAACGGCTAAAATATTTGTACGTCCAAACTTTTCGTTGATGGCAATATTACTGCGCCCTAGTTCATTATTGGCATCAAAGTCACCGTAACCATATAGAAAGTCTGTTTTCCCCTGTCCCAGATAGCTGGGTACTATAACTATGGTAACTATTATAGCAATGGGAATAAAAAGCTTAGCCACATATTTCCCTATGTTTCTGAATTCCGGCATAATCGTGTGGTGCGCGGTTCTATCAATTAACTTATACAGGGATAGAGTCAACGCGGGAAGAAATACCATGACAGAAATGAAGCTGAAAACAATGCCCTTTGCAAGACAAATTCCTAAATCAGGCCCTATTCTGAACTCCATAAATATAAGTGCTATAAATCCGAACAATGTTGTTAGTGCACTGGCCGCCACAGTAGTAGCCGAAGCCTTGATTGCATGGAACATTGCCTCTTCCACGTCATCATATTCCTTACGAAAGTCTGCAAAGCTATGGAGCAGAAAAATAGCGTAGTCCATTGATACTGCCAGCTGAAGTATAGGGCTCACTGAGTTTGTTACAAATGAAATCTCTCCAAAAATTATGTTGGTGCCCATATTGATGACTACAGAAACCCCAATTGCTGAAAGAAACAATATGGGTTCCATCCATGATGTCGTTGACAAAATCAATATTATAATAATANCAGGCAGTAAGATAGTTACAGCCAGTCCTACTTCGGCTACGGCAGCCTTTTTCATATCGTTAAGATTCGCTGCCTCACCTGCTATTGATCCTCCAGAACCGATAATCTTACGAATTGCAGCNATGGCATCCGATTCGGCTCCATCTTTAATGGTTACTGAAAATAATGCACTTTGGTCTTTATAGAAGCCTTCAACGGTTTCATTATCCTGCATTGCCAGGGGCATCTTTAAGTCTGCTACATCATCTAACCATAAAACTTCACTTATACCTTCTACCTCAAAAAGCTGCCTTTTTATGTCCAAGGATTCTATGATTGAGACATTCTCAACCATAACGCTGACATTTGGAATAGCCTGAGTGAATTCGCGATTCATAACCTTAATGCCGGTAGTGGACACAGCCTTTTGAGGAAGATAATCGGCCATATTGTAATTAACGTCCACAAACAGTGTCAGTACAACCGATATTATGGATATAATAATAAAAAGTAAAATAATTTTTTTCCGGTTTCTTATAATAGCTCTTGCAAATCTGTCCATATATTCTTCCTGTAGATGAATTTAAGTCTTGTGTTATCCTTCTGTATGAATTATAATAAACANACTGTTGGAATTCAACCAACAGTGTTGGCGAAAATGCTTTTTTCCCATCACAATTTGATCGAATTGTCGGTTTCAATTGTAAATTTTTAAGGAGAATATTTATGAAAGAAAAAACAGACCGCAGAGTTAAATACACAAAAGCTCTTCTTAAAGATGCGCTTGTAGAGCTGCTTAAAGAGCGTCATATTTCTAAGATATCAGTCACCGCTTTGTGTGAAGTGGCGGATGTTAACCGCAGCACCTTTTACGCACACTATACCGACCAATTTGATCTTCTGCGCCAGGTTGAGGGTGAAGTAATAACGAATTTAAAAAGCTTTTTGGATCAGTACGTAGATGACAGGATGCCAATCACAGAACAAAATCTCAAGGGAATTTTGGAATATGCCAAGAATAACGCTGATTTGTTTACAGTACTATTAGGAGAACATAGTGACCATGCCTTCCACAATGATTTAATGGAACTGGTAAAGCTGATACCGTT
>JGI24712J26585_10001093_pt1 | contig 23336 bp, 23 predicted proteins | sample BioPla3DNA2_FD_26585 | JGI IMG/M metagenome (IMG submission 26585)
TGTTATTATTAAGATGGGCTTAAGGCTGATTTTGACTATTGTCAGTCCTATTCTACATGATTTTTTCACAGGGGTGTTGCATTTAATATTGCAATTTAAGATTTCCCTTTTTATTTGCAAGTATGACTTTTCTGCAAATTTTGTGTAAAATTTTTTGGTTTATTGAAAAAAGTGCACACTAAAAGGACTGAGTCTGGTTAAATACCGAATTCAGTCCTCTGGCTCTGCTTGATTAAACCTTCAAAATCTGGAGTTCCGTTCACATCGTCCTATTTCTTAATATATAATTTTCTTGGAATCAGATGAAAAATTCCTTTTAATATTTCTTCGTTCGGTTCAAAAATCATCTTAACCTTTTGATTGTTATGTACAAATATTGCTGCATAAGTATTGGCTTTGATTTCTCCGCTGCTAAAATCCAATGTTTTTTCAAATCCGGTCAGTTCATGGGCATGGTCTTTATCTTCCACATGAGCCATCACATCAAACTCTTTAACTGAAACAGACACTACTCTCTTACGGCTGCTTTTATTGATAATTTGATCAATATCTAACTCACCATTTGTAAAACTATATTCATACTCAATATTTTGTCTCTGTATCAACCAATACGCTCCATAGGCTGCAATGGCCACTACAAAGACAAATACTTGAGGAATAAAAGCGAATGCTGCCAAAGCTACGACAATTGCCGCCAGAATGATGAGTGCAGTAATCATACCATCTTTCGAAGTGCGTTTTTTAGCTACAAGCTGCTCTTTAAATATATCTCCCATATCCTCTCTCCTTTATCACATCTTTATAAGAAATCGGACTTTTTAATATATTATATGGTAACATATAATATTTTAAATATCAAGAAAACAGCTTGCCCATCGGACAAGCTGTTCTATAGCAATATGGATTACATCATTCCCATTCCTGGAGCTCCGCCTGGCATAGCAGGTTCTTTTTCAGGAATGTCTGCAACAACAGATTCAGTTGTTAATAAGGTAGAAGCAACGGAAGTTGCATTTTGAAGTGCACTTCTTGTTACTTTAGTTGGGTCAAGAATTCCAGCGTCAATCATATTTACATATTCTTCTGTAAGCGCATTGAATCCCATATTCTTTGCGGAATCTATTACTTTGTTTACAATTACAGATCCTTCTAATCCTGCATTTTCTACAATCTGACGAAGAGGTGCTTCAAGAGCCTTAAGCACAATTTTTACACCTGTTTTTTCATCTCCAGATGTAGTGTCTAATATGGTTGCTACTTCTTTAATTGCATGGATGTAGGAAGAACCACCACCAGCAACGATTCCTTCTTCTACAGCTGCTCTGGTAGCTGCCAAAGCATCTTCGATACGAAGTTTGTTTTCTTTCATTTCAGTTTCTGTTGCAGCTCCAACTTTGATTACTGCTACTCCACCTGCTAATTTAGCCAATCTTTCTTGTAATTTTTCTCTGTCAAATTCAGAAGTTGTTTCTTCGATTTGATTCTTAATTTGTTTTACTCTTGCATCAATTTCTTCTTTATTTCCTGCTCCACCGATAATAATGGTATTTTCTTTTTGAACTTTAACTGTATCAGCTTTTCCAAGCATATCGATAGTAGCTTCTTTTAAATCTAAACCTACTTCTTCAGAAATTACTGTACCGCCTGTTAAAATAGCGATGTCTCTAAGCATATCTTTTCTTCTGTCGCCAAAGCCTGGTGCCTTAACCGCTACACAGTTAAAGGTTCCTCTTAATTTATTTAAAATTAATGTAGTTAATGCTTCTCCTTCTACGTCTTCAGCAATGATAAGGAGTTTTGCACCTTGTTGAACAATTTGTTCAAGAAGCGGAAGAATTTCCTGAATGTTAGAAATCTTCTTATCTGTAATTAAGATATATGGATCTTCAAGAACAGCTTCCATTTTATCCATATCGGTTGCCATGTAAGCAGACAGATATCCTCTGTCAAATTGCATTCCTTCTACAACTTCTAATTCTGTATTCATGGTTTTGGATTCTTCAACGGTGATTACTCCGTCGTTAGATACCTTTTCCATAGCATCTGCAATGAGGTTACCGATTTCATCATCTCCAGCAGAGATCGCTGCAACTCTTGCAATATGTTGCTTACCGTTGATTGCCTGGCTGGCATTTTTGATTACTTCTACAGCTTTATCGGTTGCTTTATGCATACCTCTTCTTAAAATGATAGGATTTGCACCCGCTGCAATATTTTTAAGCCCTTCTTTAATCATTGCCTGTGCTAATACTGTAGCAGTAGTTGTTCCGTCTCCTGCAACATCATTGGTTTTAGTTGCAACTTCTTTTACAAGTTGAGCACCCATATTTTCAAATGGATCTTCTAATTCGATTTCTTTTGCAATAGTTACTCCGTCATTAGTGATTAAAGGAGTACCAAATTTTTTATCTAAAACGACATTACGTCCTTTTGGTCCTAAAGTTACTTTTACTGTATTCGCTAATTTATCTACACCGGCTTCTAAAGCGGCTCTAGCTTCGGCACCAAATTTAATTTGTTTTGCCATGTTTACATCCTCCTTTATAATTATACTTTATTCTATTTATTATTGTTCTACAATCGCTAAGATATCACTTTGTCTTAAAACGATATATTCTTCATTATCAACCTTTACTTCTGTTCCGGCATATTTTGAATAAATTACTCTATCTCCAACTTTTACTTCCATTTTAATTTCTTTTCCGTCAACTACTCCACCGGGTCCAACAGCTACAACTTCAGCTTCTTGAGGTTTTTCTTTTGCCTGATTGGGAAGAACAATTCCTGATTTTGTTTTTTCTTCAGCTTCTAATTGTTTAATAACCACTCTGTCACCTAATGGTCTGAGTTTCATGGTATAACCTCCTTTAGAATATGTACTTTATAATCATTATTTTCGCCTTATTAGCACTCATCGCGCCTGAGTGCTAACTACAAAAATAATATTAATAAAAGCATGATGTTTATGCAAGGCTATATTTCGCCTAAAATAACACTTTAAGTATTGTTTCCATAAATTACATTAAATATTCTTTGTTTTTCTTTGAATTGCTAACATTTTCTCTTGATATCAAAAGATTATATTGAACATACTTTTTATTTTTAACAAAAAGGTTTGAACAAAAGGAAGGTAATATAGTACCGGTATAAAAATTGCCGGAAGCAAATTACCGACTTTAATTTTCTTAATCTCCATCATATTGATCCCTATAGCAAAAATTAAAATGCCGCCTACGGTGGAAATCTCTCTAATCATATCCGCGGTCATATATGGCTCAATCCACTGAGCAAGCAAAGTGATCAACCCCTGATAAATAAATACCGAGACTCCCGCAAGGGCAACCCCTATACCTAAAGTCGAAGACAATATAACAGAAGTAACACCGTCCAATACGGACTTTGCAAATAAGGTTTTATGTACTCCCTGGAGACCGCTTTCTAAAGACCCCATAATGGCCATCGTTCCTACGCAAAAAAGCAAACTGGCAGAAACAAATCCCTGTGATATATTTCCACCTTTATTTCCTTTCTGCATTTTACTTTGAATCAGATTGCCTAAATGCTCTAGTCTAAGCTCTATATTCCACCATTGTCCAAGTAACCCGCCTATAATAAGACTTATTATAAATAAAATTGGATGGCTTGAGGGCTGAATCATGTTTCCAATAGCCCCACTGGCTCCAATAAATAATACAGCTAATGAAACCCCATGGAATACAATCTGTTTGTAATCTTCTTTCAAACCGTTTTTTAAAAGCATCCCTAATAATGCTCCGCAAAGAATCGCCAAAGCATTTACAATCGTACCTAGCACGAAAATTCCTCCTCATTTGCCAAGCCTTAACTGTCTCGCATAGTAAAATAAATACTGCTGTGAGATTCCTGCTAAATTTCCAAAATATTCTTTTGCAAAAGCTTGAATTTCGTTTGGACTTGTATCTTTATCAAAATAAAAGTATTCCATTACCCTTTTAACCCATACATCAACGGGAAATGCTTCCTCGTGCCCTATTCCAAATAATAGAACACAATCCGCAATCTTTGATCCTACTCCCTTTATTTTCAGCAGCTCTTTTTTGGCTTCCTCATAGGGTAAATCTGCAAGCTTCTCTAACTCTACTTCTTTATGCTTTACCTTTTGGCAGGCATCAACAATGTAAGGTGCACGAAAGCCGGCTTTGCAGGCTCTTATATCCTGTTCACTTGCAGCACTCAATTCATCCACTGTAGGGAATGCATAGTAATCATGCCCTTCAAAACTACAGATAAATTTTCCAAACATTCTACTTATATTCTCCACTACTTGTTTAATATGTGGAATTTGTTTGTTTTGTGAAATGATAAAGGATATAAGACATTCCCAGGGTTCTTGGCGAAGAATTCTGATTCCCGGGGCAAACTTGACTGCCTCGGCCAGGTGAGTATCTTTTTCCGCCAAACGTCGTTTAATTATATCATAGTCTTTATCTAAATCAAAGTAAGAACTCCATAAATTTTCAAACTCTTCTGCGGAAGTCGGGTAAAAGATCACTTCATCTTTTGTCTGAAAAATTCTTAGTACCTTTCCCCATGCAACAATCACATAGTCATTATGGGCGAGCTTATGAAACCTAAAACACTGTCCACATTCCAGTATCTGCTCTATTTCAAAGCTGTCCATTGCTTTTATGATGATCTGATCTTCTATTTGCCTATATCTCATATTTTCCTTCCTCTCTAAAAATATCCGTGGTATACTAAAAGCATTTAAACCACGGAGTGATGATCAATGAAAGAACAAATTTATACCATACCAGTGATTGATGCCTTTAAAGCAGATACGGAATGCCCCTTTTGTAATTTGCACCAAACCCTGGAAAGAGAATGTATTGACTTTATGCTTGGAGCATCTTACATGGAAGATGACATTCGAATGGAAACAAACAAATCGGGCTTTTGTCCCCATCACTATCAACAATTATTTAATGAAAAAAACCGCCTGGGTCTTGCCCTTATGCTTCATAGCCATTTCCAGGAAGTCAATAAATCTCTTTCTAAGGCGATCGAATCACATAAGGACCTTACCTCCAATAATTTTTCTTTTCTGTCCGGACTGATGAACTATTCGAAAAGGGAAACGTCTTCACAAAATAAGAACCCTATATCTTCAGATTTAAAGAATATCCATAAGGATTGTTATATATGTACTAAAATTGAAAAGACCTTTGAGCGCTATATGGATACCTTTTTTCATCTCTGGAAAAAAGATCATGAATTCGTCTCCTTAGTGTCAAAAGGAAAAGGCTTTTGCTTAAATCATTTCGCTTCCCTTATTGAAGGTGCAAATTCTGCCTTAAATAAAGAACAATATAATCATTTTACACAGATTGTGTTTCCTATTCAACTTGAGAATTTAAAAAGGATAGAAGAAGAACTGGATTGGTTTGTTCAAAAATTCGACTATAGATACAAAGATGCGCCATGGAAGAATTCAAAAGATGCCGTACAAAGAGCTATTTTAAAGGTTTCCAGTACTAAAATTGAAGAATAAAATATTATATAATTCAATAGCAAAAACTGGTAAAACATTGTTAATATTTAAAATATATCGTAATATTTTAATTTAAAGAATTTGGCAATTTAAAAGGGATTTGCAGTGATTTGTCGAATACAAATCAAGTGTCTAATAATATATAAAAAAGGAGGAAAAAAAATGGCACAAAAAGGATTACCCGCAGGAGCAACTGGTGTAAATGCAGGGGAAAAATTTACACCATATGTTCCGTCTAACAAGGTCATGCCTGAATTTACAGCGCTGTCCATCGTATTAGGGATATTGTTGTCCGTAGTATTCGGTGCAGCCAATGCTTATTTAGGCTTAAAGGTTGGTATGACTGTATCTGCTTCCATACCGGCTGCAGTTATATCCATGACTATTGTTAGAGTTATTTTGAAAAGAAAATCTATTCTAGAAAACAACATGGTACAAACCATAGCATCAGCCGGTGAATCTCTCGCAGCTGGAGCAATCTTTACTTTACCAGCTTTATTTTTATGGGGTGAAACACCCAGCGCATTAACGATGACACTTATTACCTTAGCAGGTGGTGTTCTCGGGGTATTATTTATGATTCCTATCAGAAGATATTTAATTGTACAAGAACACGGCAAATTGCCATATCCAGAAGGAACAGCTTGTGCTGAAGTTCTTCTTGCAGGAGAAGAAGGCGGAAGCGGTGCCGGATTGATCTTTGCCGGTGGTGGATTAGGTCTCATTTATAAATTCTTAGGTGATGGTTTAAAACTTTTCCCAACTGAAATCGAAACTGAAATAAGCGGATTTAACGGAGCAGCTATCGGTATGGATGTTTTACCTGCTCTTCTTGGAGTTGGCTTTATCATTGGACCAAAAATTTCTGCGTATATGCTTGCCGGTGCAATATTAGCATGGCTGGGATTTATTCCAATGATTGCTTTCATTGGATCTGACTTAGCTTCAGCAGTATTCCCTGCAGCAGACTTAATCAAAGATTTAGGCTACTGGGGAATTTGGTCTAATTACATACGTTATATCGGTGCCGGAGCGGTTGCAGCCGGTGGTATCATCAGCATGGTTAAATCTCTTCCTGTTATGATTACATCCTTTAGAGATGCTATGAAAGGCTTCGGATCAAAAGCTTCTGGTCAACTTGAAAGAACCGATACAGACTTAAAAGGTAAATTTGTTACTATCGCGATAATTGTTATCATCGTACTTATGGGAGTACTTCCTGTTATCCCTGTTGGAATTATGGGAGCTATATTGGTTGCAATATTTGGTTTCTTATTCGTAACAGTTTCTTCAAGAATCGTTGGTCTTCTTGGAAGCTCTTCTAACCCTGTTTCTGGTATGACTATTGCGACACTATTATTTACTACAATCATTATGAAAGCAACTGGAGCAAGTGGAAAACCAGGAATGGTTGCAGTTCTTTGCGTTGGTGCAGTAATCTGTACAGCTGCAGCGATTGCAGGGGATGCTTCACAAGACTTAAAAACTGGTTATCTGATTGGAGCAACTCCATGGAAACAACAACTTGGTGAAATCGTAGGTGTTGCTGCTTCCGCAGTTGCAATTGGATTTATTATGATTTTATTAAACAATGCTTACACCTTTGGTTCAAAAGAATTGGGAGCACCTCAAGCAACCCTTATGAAACTTGTTATTGAAGGTATTATGGATGGAAACTTGCCTTGGAACCTTGTATTCATCGGTGTTTCCTCTTCAATTGTATTTGAAGTATTAGGCATTTCTTCTTTACCAGTTGCAATTGGAATCTATCTTCCAATCCATTTATCCACTCCTATCATGGTTGGTGGACTTGTAAAAGGTGCGCTTGATTTATTCGTTAAAAACAGCGAAGAAAATAAAGCTAGAACTGAAAATGGTATATTATACAGTTCCGGCTTAATTGCTGGAGAAGGATTGATGGGAATTATCCTTGCAGGATTTGCTGCAGCTAATGTAGATCTTGCACTTGGAGATTACCCATTAGGACAACTTGGTGCTTTAATCCTCTTTATCTTAGTAATACTATCCTTGATATACTATGTATTCTTTAAGAAAACTGAAGAAACTGTAAAGAAATAATATTCATTTCTTTAATATTCAAAGAAGGAATCTTTAAGAAAGGACTTTCTAAGATTCCTTCTTTAATCTATAATTGACTTTTTTCATTTTACTGTGAAAAGGAAGATATAAGAATGCAAAAAGATAGAAATGCGCTGGATATGATACCAATACGAAATGAAAAAATTCTTTGGGAAATAAAAGAAGATCAGGTGATATTAACAATTAACAGAGACCGAACTTTTGATCGTTTGATGCATAAATTGTTTAAAACGCCTTTAAAAACTACAGTAGAGCTTGAAGAGTTCGGATCTTTTGTGTGGCAAAAATGTGACGGAACCAGTACGATACACGATATCGCCAATCATTTAGAAGAGCATTTTGGTGAAAAAGCTAATCCCGTTTTAGAAAGACTGCTGATATATATGAAAAGTCTACGGGACAATAATTTTATTCATCTAAAGTAGGAGGCTGGCTTTTATGAAATATGTTTTATATATGCTTTCAATTACAATTATTACAATGGCTCTAATGTATATAGGGATCATAAAAGAACGAAATCTCCCTATAGAACTTTTTAATAAACTTTATAAAAAATGCGCAAGAAAAGTCCTTAAATATTTAGAGAAAAATGATTCCATTACGATCCCTGAAATTCGAAATCTAATACAAAATGAAACCGTATCCGTTATTTGGAGCAAAAAAAGATTAGGAATTACGGATGCAAACAGTTTTGTAAGAAATCTGATTGACAATTTACTTAAAGAAGAAAAAATTGAGCGTGTAAAAGGAAAAGTGAACTCCTATAAATTAAAGAAATAAACCTTCCTATGTCCATAGGTTTTTAGCGGTCTCCTCTATTTCTTTCTTTCTCTTCTCTGTCTCTATAGAATCTATACGTATTTCAAGAACCGTTCCCTCTCTTGCACCGTGAGGGATTAATTCTTTCGGCATATTAATCATCTTGCCATTTTCTAATTCTACAACGGCAAATCCATTTTCAAATCTATCGATCGTAATAATCATACTCCACCTCTAATACTCCATTTTATATACTAAATTGCCTTTACCATCCGCTGTAAAAATAATAGTACCGCTTTCATCTGTTCTTAATATTTCTATATTTTTCTCCAGAAGTCTAGTGATGATCTCCTCATGGGGATGACCATATTGGTTGTCTTTTCCTGCGGAAATTACTGCATACTGTGGATTAACAGCTTCTAAGAATTCTTCTGATGTCGAGCTGCTGCTGCCATGATGACCAACCTTAAGAACATCCGATGCAATCTCTACATCTTTGTGATCCAATATTTCTTCTTCCGATATTCTTTCTGCATCTCCCATAAACATAAAAGAACTCCTGCCAAATACTAAGCGAATGACTATAGAGTAATCGTTAAGTTCCTCGTATTCTTTGCTGTTAGGCGCTAGTATTGTCCATTCTGCATCTCCTAGTTTATAGCTTTCTCCAACTTTAGGCGTTGTTATTGTAAGATTTTTATTTTTAATAGCAGTAATAACATCTTTGAAGGTCTTAGTAGTGTTGACCACTTTGGGCATAAAGATTTGGTCGATATCAAAGTTGTCAATAACTGCATCAGACCCGCCTATATGATCTTCATGGGGATGGGTCCCTATCATATATTGCAGTTTTTCTACATTTTGTTCTTTAAGATAGTCTACTACCAGATCGCTGTCATTATTATTGCCTGCGTCAATGAGCATATATTGATGATCCTGTTCAATAAGTATGGCATCTGCTTGACCCACATCTATGAAATGTACTTTAAGCTCACCACTCTGCTCTTCCTTAAATCTGGTTTCAATTTCGGTCGTACAGCCTTCAACACCAAAAATAAGAAAAAGCATTAGTGTTAAAAAGCTTATAAGCATTTTAAAATTATATTTTTTCATGGTAATTTCCTAGCCCTTCTTAATGGTTTTATTTATAAAATCTTTACAGGGATATATCTATTATATTATGCACTTAAAGAAGTATGAAAATCCCAATGGGTTTTCCATTGATTTTATCATACCTTTTATAAGCTTCCTAGCAAAATCTGCATATATATGCCATTATTCTACATAGCGCTATGAAATCCTTGCAGAGATTTTAATTAGCATTTTGCCATGCCTATCGGCATAGTATAGTAGAAACTGCATTTAAGGAGACGTGTTATGACCCTTGAGCCTTTTGTAGATCCCCTGCCACTGGCAAGAACCTTACAGCCTAAGGAGCGTTACAAATGCTTTACTTATTATGAAGTTACAATGAAGGAATTTTTTCATAAGTTCCACTCGAATCTTCCCAGTACAAAAGTTTGGGGATATGAAGGAGAAATTCCCGGTCCTACAATTGAGGTAACTCAAGGAGAATGTACCCATATAAAATGGATTAACGACCTTCCTGATAAACATTTGCTGCCAATTGATCGTACACTTACTTCATAGCTCGGGTAAAAATATGCCTAATGTCCGTACTGTTGTTCATCTCCACGGAGCAGAGGTAGAACCTGAGAGCGACGGGCATCCAGAGGCATGGTTTACAAGAGATTTTGCCCAGTGTGGCCCTCGCTTTGAACATACGGTTTATAAATATTCTAACAATCAAAGACCAACTACCCTCTGGTACCATGACCATGCCATAGGAATTACTCGTTTAAATGTATATGCTGGCCTGGCAGGAATGTACATTATTCGCAACGAGGAGGAGAATGCTCTTAATCTTCCTGCCGGAAAATATGAAATTCCTTTACTCATTCAAGATAAATCCTTTAATGAGGATGGCTCTCTCTTTTATCCGAGAACAGTAAATAATCCTCCTCCTGAGTTTCCTAATCCTTCGATTACACCAGGCGTTGCAGGAGATTTTATTGTCGTAAACGGAAAGATATGGCCTTACCTGGAAGTTGAACAAAGAAAATATCGCTTCCGCATTTTAAATGGTTCTAATGAGAGATTTTATCGCATGAGGCTAGATTCCGGCCAGCCCTTTATACAAATAGGTTCCGATGGAGGATTGTTGCAAAAACCAGTTACAATGGAGGAAATCACTATAGCACCATCAGAACGGGTAGATGTTATTATTGATTTTACAGAGCAACCCCTAGATTCAAAGATTATACTCACAAATACGGCACGTACTCCTTTTGATTTCGGTGCTCCTCCCGACCCTGAAACTACAGGATTAATCATGCAATTTAGAGTTATTCCCAGAGAAGGCCCTGACGAAAGTGAAGTACCAAAGTTTCTGAGTACTATAAAAAGATTCAAGGAGTGTGAAGCTAACAGAACAAGGGATATCACTCTGGATGTAACTCAAGATAGGTATGGAAGACTTATGTTCATGTTAAACAATCACATGTTTATGGATAAAATTACAGAAAATCCGATTCTTGGAGATGTAGAAATCTGGAGAATTATTAATCAAGGAATTGCTGTACATCCTATTCATATTCACCTTATTCAATTTCAAATTCTCGACCGTATTCCATTTGATGTGGAAGCCTATAATCTAAAAGGCCAGATACGCTTTACAGGTGATCCTGAACCTCCTCTGCCTAATGAGCAGGGATGGAAGGATACCGTTCAAGCCTTCCCCGGATTTGTCACCCGAGTAATTATGCGTTTTGCTCCTTATACAGGACGATATGTATATCACTGCCATATTTTAGAGCACGAAGACCATGATATGATGCGTCAATTTGAGGTTATTCCAAGAAAATTTAGACCCTGCGTCAATGATGAATGCTCGGAGTGCTCACAAAGTTACAGATGTATATGTGAATAAGCAATGAAAAAACACCAATCTTTTTTACGATTGGTGTTTTTCGTTTTGATTACATTAGTACTATCCTATTACATAACTGTTTATAATATCGTATACCTTGAGTAGAAGGTTATCCATATTTTTGCTTTTGAAGAACTTAAGTTCAATGCTGATTCCGCCGGACATTGTCAACTTTATTTCAGAATCCAAATCAAATGTACCTGCGGTTTCAACAGCATATGTAATGATATTTTTATAAGGTATGGTGTAGTATTCTATTTTCTTTCCTGTTATTCCTTGTTTGTCGGCAACTAGTATCCGTTTATCAGTAAATACCGCAACATCCCTTACCGTTTTTACTGCAAAATGTACAACTTCATTTTTTGATATGAATGGTTGAAGGCTTGGAGAAAGTGGCACTTCTTCATAGAAATTAAAGATTTTGTTTAAACTCACATCTGCCATAAAATTACCTCCAATAAAGATATTAGAATGAGCATTGTTCTTTAATATCTTTCCCAACTAACCATATCTTTAATACTTTTTCTTTTTTTCTCCGGTTCGCTTTCTTCCATAGGGTATCCCATAGGAAGAAGAGCTATGACCTCTAAGTTTTCAGGCAGTTCCAATACTTCATGGCATTTTTTTGCATCAAAGGCACATACCCAACAGGTACCAAGTCCTAAATCGGTGGCAGCTAAAGTCATATGGTCAACGGCTATTGCAACATCAATATCACAATGATCCTTGCCGTCTTTTCTAATCCATGACTGAGAATGGTCCCCACAGGCAACTATTATAACCGGTGCACTCTGAAACCATGGGCGCGGATAGGTTTCTGCAACTTTACTTCTTATCTCTTCATCCGTAATAACAATAAAATGGCAGGGCTGATAATTCACTGCAGAAGGTGCAAGTATTCCTGCTTCCAGCACTTGAAGAATTTTTTCTTTTTCTACAGCCATATCTTTGAACTTTCTAACAGAATATCTTTTCTTCGCAAGGTCAATAAAATTCATTGCTTATTCCTCCTTATACATTCTAAAAGTTAATTAAATTCTCTATCATCGAGCAGACTTTGTCAATGCTTCTTATTATTTCCCTCGGTATGTTTTTATACACATAAAATACTTCTCTTATTTTTAATTTTGAAATCACTTATATAAGGAAACCCGAGACATTAATTTTGCCTCGGGTTTTCTTGTCATTGATTCATTTCTCATTATTGCACGGAAACAGCTCGCTTAAATACGACTGAACCTTCATCAGGCTGCGGATTCCATCCAATGCCCTCATGGGGTTTCTTCATTACACCAATAAGCTCCCATCCTTCTTTGCCATAGTTATTCAGTTCATCTTGCAAATTCGAAGGATCACCTAATCCCTGCACAGAATGAATTCCAACTACTTTGTATTCCCATTTCATATCCCAGTCTCTCCTTTTGTCACAAAACATACTTATGTTTAGTTCTGCTTATGCTTTCTTTGAATTGATTTTTACTTAAAATCTCATTTCTATTTGTTGGATATTATTATTTGCAAGAATGAACCTATTTATGCATATTCGACTCTAAGAATTTTCTCCAATACTAATCATAATGAATTTTATACATAAATGATTTCAGTCTAACAAAAATAATCAATAGCAAATGACAGGGGTACCGACCTCAATATCATTAAAAATATCCCTGGCTACATTATATGGACAATTGATACATCCGTGGGAACCGTTTGTTTTATATATATTTCCTCCAAACCTGCTCCTCCAAGTGGCATCATGGATACCAATGTCGCCATTGAAAGGCATCCAAAAACTGACGGGAGCAGCATAGCCCGGTCCCCTTAGAATAGCATTTCTTTGTTTGTATTTTAACCTATAAACACCCTTTGGCGTTGTATGATTCGTACTAACATTGCCGGTAACAACAGGTCCTTCTGTGATGAGTGTACCGTTTTTATAAAACCATAAATATTGATTGGTTAGATCTATTTCTACATAAGTATTGCCTATGTCGTTGCTATTTCGCGAAAAGGCAGTTTGAATGTATGCTGGTTCTCTCGTCTCAATTGTTCCTTCTTTTATAGCTTGAATGAGATACTGGGCTTCTTCATCTTGATTAATATACCAGCCATAGTCGCCACCACCTACAGTTATCTTTTCTCCTGAGGATGTAATAAACTCCCTCGTTCTGCCGATTGTATTATAAGTTTTAGAGAGTTCCTTAACATATTCTTTGACCTTTTCTTCGTAAAAGGTAATCTGATAGTTTTCATCAATCGAAAGCCATTGATGGATCATTGAGTCATCTAAAATTTCCTGCCTATCCCCAAAATTATAGGTAATTTTTGAAGATATGTATTGATTAAGCGTGTCTTTGGCTTCAATAATTTTAGGAGATGTAGAATTGTATTGGGATTTTATATAACAATCTGCTAATTCCAGATCCAATTCAGACTCTTGCTGAAGTATTGAATCTGCCACGGCGGAAAATAGAAGTTCTTTATCTACCTTGGTTCCGGAAACTTCTTCTATAATGACATACTGATTATTTATGTATTTAATTTCGGGATTTTTAGGTTCTATGATCTGCTTGCTGTCAAAACAAGAAAGCTGATCAATTCGTTCCTTTAATAACTGTTCATCGTATTGAACTTCAACTGTCATTTTGGAGTTCTCTTTGTTAAAAAGCGCTGCAACCCATTTCAATGGCTTTTGACTGTCTTTAAAATTCCTAAAGGCATCCTCCGAACGATATTTTAATCCTATTTCTTCTCCTTTAAATTGCTCCGTTTTGCCTCCTCTTTCTTTAAGGGTCAGCGTATAATTTTGAAGTCTGGACATCAGGATTGCTTGTGCTTCCTCTATAGTCTTTCCCGAAACATCAATGGAGTTAATTTGTGATCCAAAATAATAATGTCCTGTAAAATAAATCGCCAGTCCAAAATAAATGCCCAGGATCGTGCAAACAAAAATAGCTATTCCAATAGCAATTTTTTTGTGTTTTATTATTGGATGCCGTACTGGTTCGTCTACAGGTTCTTCTGTTGATTCGTTTATTGGTTTTTCTATCGATTCTTCACAGGGGTCTTGCGAGAGTTCTTCGATTGGCTCTTCTATTTGATCTTCTATTGATTCTCCTATTACTTCAGAGGGGTACTGCGATGGGTTTTCTATTGGTTCTTCTGGTTCTACTGCCAATGCTTTCGAAAGTTCATGTGATAATTCTTCTATGGGTTCTTCTATAAATTCTTCTACTGGATCTTGTAAAGGCTCTTTTGCTGATTCTTCTTTTGATTCTTCTACGAGTTCTTGTAAGGGTTCTTCTAAGGGCTCTTCCAACGGTTCTTGTATAGGTTCTTCTATAGTTTCTTCTATAGTTTCTTCCATAGGTTCTTCTATAGGCACTTCTGTGATCTTTTCTTCTTGATTGTTTGAAAGTTCTTCTATTTGCCTATCCAGTTCCATTTCCGCAATCCCACCCCTTCAATACAACAAGAATTTGAATACTCTACATTCATTCTATGTTGTAATGATGGGTTTAAGACTACTATTACTCAGCTCTAATTCGTTAATAGCCAATTTATTAAAATGTAGTTCTTTAAAATAAAGACACTTGAGTATACCCATACCCTTGCTTGTAACGTTGAATGATATCGGGCATTTTATAAAGAATTCCCAGTTTCTCACATTCCTTTTTTAATAAATGCCATAATACCTTAGCTTTTGGAGATGAACATTGATAAGAATTTCCGTAGGTTCTTATGTATTTCTGCTTGATATTCGGAAAGTGCACATCAAGTTTTTTATAATACCAGTCCCTTTGATTTTGTCTTAGAGTTACTCCAAAGGCAGGATAGATGAATTTAGCTCCGCTTTTATGGGCAAGATGAATGATACCCATTATATTCTCTTCATTGTCTTCTATAAAAGGAAGTACCGGCATAAGCAGGATACCGACAAATATCCCATGATCAGAAAGCTTTTTAATTGCTTCGAACCGTTTTGAAGATAGCGCCACATTTGGTTCAATCTTTTTGCATAATGCGTCATCACAGGTGGTGATTGTGATTTTAGCTAAAACAGGAGAATGGGTTTGTATGGATTTTAATAAATCGATATCCCTTACAATCAAATCACTTTTTGTGGCTATAGAAACACCAAAGCCATATTTATGTATGAGCTTTAAAGCTCCCCTTGTTAATTCATATTCTTTTTCAAAAGGATTGTACGGATCGCTCATGGCTCCCATACCTACTACTCCGGTTTTTCTTTTCGATTTTAAGTCCCGTGCAATAATCTCTAAAGCATTTTCCTTTGCTCGAACTCTGTCAAAATCCTCTATCCCATAACATTCACTGCGGCTGTCACAATAAATACAGCCGTGACAGCATCCTTTATAAATATTCATATTATAATTGTTTCCAAACCATTGCTCATTGGAAGAATATCCGGAAACAATGGTCTTTGCCTTTATAAATTCCATATTTTAACCTTCTCTCCGTCCCCAACAGTCTACTTTCTCCAAAGCCATGACAGTGAATAATTCTAACTGCTTTGCATAACAACCCTGAGTATCATTGACAGTGTAAAAATTAAAACCATGACTATTGAACGCTTGCTTTTCATGGTTTCAATTCTTACTGTAACTTAAAGTATAATTTAAAGTTTAACTTAAAGTATAGCTTGAAAATTTTCTTTATTATATCATATGAAAGTAGCTGATTGTCTGTTTTTATACATTGAGTATCTTTACGGTATTAAAGCATCGTCTACCCAAAATTTTATTGCCCTGAGATAGAAAAAGCGATTTTCAGTAAACTACTGAAAATCGCTTAAATCATTATCACTAATAATCTCTTTTTGGAGTTTTAACTTCAAAATTTTTCTTACGCTTTCATCAATGCGTTCTTCTAAGATATCCCCTTTTCGTACGGCATCTTCTAATGCCTCCACAGAGTCTTCCAAGCTTGATGGACATAGAAGAATATCCACTCCGGCTTTCACCGCATGAATAGCACCAGAGGAGGAATCGTAATAATTCGTTATAGCCTGCATATTAAGGGCATCGGTAATAACAATTCCCTTAAAATTCAGTTCATTCTTCAGAATATCTGTAACGATTTTATGGGAAAATGTTGCCGGAACCTCATCAATATCCGGAACGATAAGATGACCGATCATAACCATATCGGCTCCGGCATCGATTCCTGCTTTAAAGGGTAAAAACTCTTCTTTACGAAGCTGATCTAAGGATTTGGTTACATACGCGGCATCATAATGAGAATCCACCTTTGTATCTCCATGACCTGGAAAATGCTTTAAGGAACAAATCATCCCTTTGTCTCTAAAGCCTTGGACTGCAGCCGATACCAGCTCAGAAGCCTGTTCAAAATCATCGCTGTAGGCACGATCCCCAATGACGGTATTTTCGGGATTGGACCATACATCTGCCACTGGAGCAAAAGCTGTATTAAATCCGTATTTTCCGATTGAATCGGCAATCAATGAAGCATTCTCATAAGCTTTATCTTTCCCCATATCTTTATAAGTCAACATAGCATCCAAAGAATAGGGATGAAGGGTTTCCATAACTCTGGCAACTCGCCCTCCTTCTTCATCACTGGCAATAAAGAGAGAAATATTAGAATATGACTGCATGTCTTGAATCATACTGGATACTTGCTCTTCGCTATTTAAGTTTCCTTTTTGAAAGAGTACTCCGCCAACAGGATATTCTTTTAATGCATTCTTCGTAATATCTCCTGCTACTGTCGTATTCGTCACTCCGGTCAATGAGTCTGCAAATACTATAAACATCTGGCATACTTTTTGGTGCAGGTCCATTTGATTGAGAATTTCATTTACCAGAGCATCTTCTCTTTCTTTTTCTTTATCTAAATCTGTTGAATTGTCGTTGCTTTCCTTGTCTGTCTCGTTTTCTTTTGATCCATTTTTATTAGGTCCTGCATTATTATTCGTCGTATCTTGATTGGATGAATCAGAGATATTATCTGTATTCTGATGATTGCCTGCAATTTCGTTGAAAAAGTTAAGTTTAAGGATCACCATAACAATTGCAAGAAGTGCTATAATGATCAAAACAATAAGAAGTATTCTTTTCCAAATTGTAGTCTTTTCGCTTCTTTTCATTTTCTAATACTTCCCTTTTATAAGATAGAGTTAACAAAGCATTAACACCCATGAGCGTATCTATAAACTCCGTAGCTACTTTTTAATCTTTGTCATATTCCAAAAACTTATACTACATCCCTTATATACAACCTCATTAAAACACTAAAATTGTTGTTTGAAATCAATTCCTGCTTTCACTGCCTGGCTCATCTGATATTTTCGTTCAATGCAATAGGTACGCTTTCCCTTACGGAAATAAGTTCCTGTTTGCTTGAAACGAAAAGGAACTCCAAACTCTATACATTGAGCTCTGGTTGAAAGAATCCAATCATAATCGCATAGTCTTGCATCTTTACCGGATTCACCGCCGCATATCACGTTTTCTATTACATAATGATATTTCTCTAAATACTTTCTAATATCAATAGCCTCCAACATTGGCTCATGAATAATCGAACGATGTTTAAGAGGCAGGTCCAAAAAAATAGGTAGTCGTTGATCTGTCATTTTTTGATTTTCGCAGGTACAGCAGAGATGAACATTCTCATAGCCCTCACCCCAATCAGCGGGCAAGCTTTCATAAAATCGGTCGGGTCTTTTGGTTACTATGAAAAAATTCAGATCTGAACGTATTTTAATATATCTCCATGCATCTATACGCCACTCGTCAGCTATTGGATGAAAGAAATCAGAGGTAAAACAGGTATATACAAAATCCCCATCCGCTTTAAGTTTATATTCGCCTTTACGGTCTTTCTTAATCGGCAGATCAAAGGATGCGGTCTTATGAACAACTGAAGCATCTCTATCAAATTCTGCATCCCGTCTATATACATAGCAGTGATAGCATCCCGGGCTGATTTTCGTACATCCATGCCACGGATTCCAATTAGACAAAAAGATTCCTCCTCTTCAACTTAGCATGACACCGTTCTATGAATTCATTCAGGATGCCAATTCATTAGAAGCATCTGTTATCCTTTCCATTCACTTATTGTGATTTGAAGGCTTTTTAAAAGCTTCTATTTGTGCTTTTTCTTCCTGGGTTATTGCATCCGCTAAACGGTTATGATTACCAGGCTGTGAATTCAAATAGCTTTGTATATACGTTTTATTCGTATTTTCAATCTCCAGTTTTAATTCACTGGCAGATAACAGGCTGCTTCCGGCACCTCTTACGATAATTTGCTGCAGTCCATCGGATGTGGCTACTATAATATGATATTTTTTGCTGTGGTCATAAGAAAATTTTTCAATATATTGGTCTGCAGTCTGGGCTTCCTTGGTGAATACGACATGAATATTATGATAATCCATCATTTCTTCTACATGTCCCTTAACCCTATATGCATCAAATACGACAATAACCTCACATTTCTTAGTTGCTTTGTAATTGCTTAATATATCCAAAAGTTTTACTCTGGCACTGTCCATATTATCCTCAGCCAGGGATTTAAGCTCGGGCCAGGCATGAATGATATTGTAACCGTCCACCAAAAGATAGGTTCCCAGCTTTGACTCTTTTGACTTAGGTTTATCTTCACTCCTGGAACTCATTGATTCATAATAACGTTCTACGGAGGATTTTGTTTTCTTCCAAACAGATTTCTTCCCTTGATTAGACACGGTTTGCCCTAAGATTTGGTCGATTTCCTCTAGACTGATCCATTGACTGTCTGAAGAGGTTTTAGTTTGAAAATCTTCTTTGAATTCATCCCGTTTTGGCTTAAGATAACTTTCAAGATGCATATATTCTTTTACTTCATCCCATCTGACATAAAAACCTGCCCCATGGGAACAAAAGATGGAGCCTGTGGGATTTTCTACATCCGCTTCAGAGTCATAGCCTATTTGCCCTATGACTTCTTCCGCATTATGACAAGGCTCATACCCTTTTAATGTACAGAATAATCTTCCAAAGCCTTTCGTATAAGACATTAATTCTTTTTGATAATTTCTCATGGTCACGACCGGAGCGCTGCCTACTAAAGTAGTCATTTCATCATCGGCCTGCAGGATCTCACTGGTCCCGTACATCTTTTCAATATCCATCATTGCTCGTCCAACCATTTCCCTTGGAACTTCCAGTTGAAAACTGTAATAGGGTTCAAGCAATATGGAATTGGCTTCTTTTAGCCCCTGACGTACGGCACGATAAGTCGCCTCTCTGAAATCTCCACCCTCCGTATGCTTGTTATGGGCACGACCAGATACAAGGGTTATTTTCATATCCGTAATGGCAGAGCCTGTAAGAACACCTTTATGGACTTTTTCTTCTAAATGAGTTAAAACAAGCCTCTGCCAGTTTCTTGATAAAAGGTCTTCACTGCAATTGGTTGCAAATTGAAGGCCACTGCCCCGCTCCCCAGGTTCCAGCAATAGATGAACCTCTGCATAGTGTCTTAAGGGTTCAAAATGCCCAACCCCTTCAACCGTATTGGTGATGGTTTCTTTATAAACAATACGACCGTCATCAAAGGATACATCCAGGTTAAAGCGATCTTTTATGAGACTTTGCAAGATTTCAATTTGAACCTCACCCATGATTTGTGCCTGGATTTCTTGCAGGGTTTCATCCCAAACAATATGCAGTTCCGGATTCTCTTCCTCTATTTCTTTAAGCTTCGGCATGACTTCCCTCGGTGAATAGCCTTCAGGCAATTTGATCTGATAAAATAATACCGGTTCAAGAATCGGTTTGCTAAAATTTTGTTCAATCCCTAAGCCTTCTCCGGGTATTGTCTGCGCAAGTCCCGTTACAGCACATACCGTTCCGGCAGAGATTTCTCCAACCGCTTCAAAATTTTTGCCGGAATAAATACGAATCTGATTGATTTTTTCTTCCCATCCGTCCCCTGATAAAATATCTCTTACTTTTAACTTCCCACCGGTAAGTTTCATATGGGTCAATCTGTTACCCTGCTCATCCCTGGTGATTTTAAAGACTCTGGCTCCAAAGCTTTCTGGATAAGAAGGTACTATGGCATACTGAATCAGCTTTTCCATAAAATACTCTACACCTTCCAATTTTAATGCAGAGCCGAAAAAGCAAGGGAATACCCTACGGGCTTTAATCGCTTTTTTAATCTGTTCTATATGGATGTGCCCATTTTCTAAATAATCTTCTAATAAAGCCTCACCACACATGGCAACTTCTTCATAAAAATCATTTCCGCTATCTTTTTCAAAAGATACACATCTATCGCTTAGCTGGCTTTTGATGGATTTCATCAATTTCTCTTTGTCCGTTCCCATTTGATCCATCTTATTAATGAAGATAAAAACCGGAATTTGATACATTTTTAAAAGACGCCACAGGGTCTTGGTATGACTTTGTACCCCATCGGCACCACTGATCACTAATATGGCATAATCCAAAACCTGAAGGGTTCGTTCCATTTCCATAGAAAAATCTACATGGCCCGGTGTATCCAGTAATGTGATTTGTGTGGAAAGGATGTTAAAAACAGCTTGCTTAGAAAAAATCGTAATTCCTCTGGCTTTTTCAAGCGCATCCGTGTCTAAATAGGCATCTTGATTGTCCACTCTGCCCATTTTACCGATTCTACCGCTTAAATACAGTAGGCTTTCCGATAATGTGGTTTTACCCGCATCTACATTGGCCAATATTCCAATCACTAATTTTTGTGTCATATATTTCAAATCCTTTATTTTTAAGTGTATTGATCGTCTTATATTATAAAATAAAATTTTAACTTTAAAATTTGCTTAATCCAGTAATAGTATGATACCAGTAAATTTATTATTTTTCAATTTTATTCATCTGCCATTCAGTTGTTTTGTATCGGTAGGTTCTCTTTAATTTTCGAAATTTTTGTCGAATTTTGTAACATGTCCATTTGCGATTCATATACTAATATCAAAGGAGGTGAAAAATATGAAAATTAAAAACGCAAATAATTTGGCAGGAACAGGAAGAAAAAAATGCAACGGCAATGGAAATGGCAATAATAATGCTGTACTACCAACTAATATTAAAGACGTATTAAAACTTCTCGCTGATGAAGATGTAAAAATCGTATTAAAATCCGGGAAATGTGAAGATATCGAAATACTGAGAGTAAATGGAAACTTATTGGTGGCAGAAACGGAAGACGATAATACTAAATTTGTTGACATCGATTGTATCTGCGAAGTAATTGCTGAGCCTGAAGACGTCATCGAAGCATTATTCAAACAAAATCGTTGCACTTGCTAATCTTTGATTATCATAAAGGACGGTTCCATAGAAACCGTCCTCTTTTGTTAATATGATATTGATTTTTATTACCTATATCGACATAATTTATTTCCTCGTCCATATATATGCTGAAACAGTACCTGCAATTAATAAAAGAAGAATTTTTATTAAAAACTGATCAACTACAACTAAGACACAAAATCCTATCGTTATCCAAATCAAAAATATTGCTTTCTTTTTTGCATGAATGGGAATCCCTTCGCCTGAAACATAGTCTTTCACATAAGGTCCTAAATATTTATTCCTCAGGATAGTTTCATATAATTTTCTGCTGCTTTTTATATAACACCCAAGGGATAGAAGTAAAAAAGGCGTAGTAGGCAGTATAGGCAATACAATACCTAATATGCCTAATCCAAGACTGACAGTCCCAAGTGTGATCAATATAACTTTTTTGATTGCTACCTCCATACCGACTACTGCTCCTTTGATTGAATTTCTGCTACGTTTTTATCAATAGTTCTCCTGTCTTGAACCCTCCTCTTTCCCTAGCTATTTCTAAAATAATTTATTTCTTTTTTCATAGCACAATCATCCTTTCTAAAGCTTATATATTGAAAAATATGTATTCTTATATGCTTGATAATATTGGTTAAATGATAATTAATATCATATATGTACAATAGCATTTTGCACTATTCTAATCTGTGATTCCTATCACAAAAATTACAAGAAAAAAGAGAAATCTCTGATTTCTCTTTATGTCTAACCTTCCTCTATTTAAATTTTACACAAAAGATTCATGACCGCTGATTGGATATCCTTTTTCCCAAGAATTGCAGATACGACTGCTATACCATCTATATTGGTGCTTTTTAATAAGGATACATTACTCTCATTGATACCTCCTATGGCAACAACAGGAATGGATACGCTCTTTTTTATTTCAGTTAGCAGCTCTATTGAGACGGCTCTTGTATTTTGCTTCGTGTTGGTTGGAAACAGTGCACCTACCCCTATATAATCCGCACCATCCACTTCTGCCTTTTTTGCTTCCTCAACCGTCGCTGCTGAAACACCTATGATTTTGTTTTCACCTATAATTTCCCTTGCAATTGAACAAGGTAAATCCCTTTGTCCTAAATGGACCCCTTCGGCATCGACTGCTAAGGCAATATCCAATCGGTCATTAATTATAAGAGGGATATTATACTGAGTGGTTATTTCTTTTAATTTAAGGGCTGTTTTATAAAATTCCAAAGAACTTATATCTTTTTCCCTAAGCTGAACGATCTTCACGCCTCCCTCTATAGCCTCTGCTACCGCCGTTTCCAAGCTTTTTTCTATTAATATATTTCTATCTGTCACAAGATATAGTTTATAATTTATATTATACTTCATAAATTTTTCCCCACTTTAAGATTTCTTCCTCAGATAAATGATAAATAGCGTCCAGTATTTTTACTTTCAGACTTCCTGTACCCTCATCTTTGTCTAATCGATTATATCCTATTTCTCCTGCTATCCCCATGGTTGCTACCCCTGCAAGAGCTCCATCAATAGAATTAGTTTCTGCTCCTAAATAAGAACCAATAAGAGAAGTACACATACACCCTGTGCCAGTAATTCTGGATAACATTTCATG
>JGI24712J26585_10001099_pt1 | contig 23274 bp, 16 predicted proteins | sample BioPla3DNA2_FD_26585 | JGI IMG/M metagenome (IMG submission 26585)
CTAAACCTGCATTTTTGTAAAGATTGTATAAATCAGTACGATAACCTCCCATACTTGGGTCTCCCATACCTTCCGTGCAGGAATCACCAACCGGCATTATTCTTATTGTTGCCGCTTCAACTGGTTGTGGTGCTTTAAACATTCCCCCTATCAAGAAACTTATCAAAAACATTGACACTAAAGCTTTTAACCTAAACTTGTACATTTTTTATCCTCCTCATAATATTTGTTTAGCATTGCCATACCTGTCGACTTCTATATCTTTACTATAAAATGTTTTATAGCCTTACAAAATAGAACTAACTCGTATCTGATAATGTATCATGAAAATGAAGATTATCAATTAACCTAATACTTATTTTCGATACAATTGAATCTTTCCTTTCCATAATTACGCTCCTTTCTTCTCAATCTTGAATTAAATTTTTTCAAAAGCTAATATACTAAACAATAATTCAGCATAAATGGGTGTATTATGTGTTTTCCTCTTCATATTTATTTGTTCGAAAATCTGCTTCTTTTTATGTCCGCAATTTTATAATTATTTATCTAACTCTTTTATTTGTCATATTTTTTGATAAAAGAAACAAAATTATATTTTCACACTAAATCCTTGACTTTCTTGAATCCAGGATTTATTTTTTATATAAAAAGAAGCTGTGCACAATTTAGTTAGTGCAACAGCCTCGATTAGCTCTGTAACAAGTCATATATTCTCTTAGGCTTGTAGTTATTTCTTAAAATATCTACTTTTATTTCACCTTTATTAGTAATTCTACTTATCTCAAAGATGCTTTCAATTCATTCCACTTCTTATTAAAGTAAGAGGTCATATCCGGACCAAGATCTACAAAAACTTCACATTTGTCGAGGATATCCTGTGAAGGATAAGCCGCAGGATTGCTGCGTATCTCCTCGTCCAACATAGCTTTTGCCTCACTATGAGGTGTAGAATAACCGATATAATCAGTATTATTAAAGGCAATTTGAGGAGAATTCATAAAATTGATGAATGCCTCTGCAGCCTCCTTGTTTTTGGATGTTTTCGGAATAACCATTGCATCAAAAAACAGGTTTGTACCTTCTTTTGGAATTGCATAGGCTAAGTCCTCATTATATTCAGCAGTAAAAATTGCTTCTCCTGAATAAATCACAGCTAATGCGGCTTCTTCTCCTATCATCTTGTCTTTTACCTGATCCATTACATAAGCTTGAACCAATGGACCCTGCTCAATTAAAGTAGCCTGAGCCTCATCTACCTCACTCTTATTTTTGTTATTCAAAGAATAACCTAACCTCTTAAAAGCAACTGCAAAAGTGTCTCTTACAGAATCCATCATGATAATCTGACCCTTATACTTACTGTCCCACAAAATATCCCAAGAATTCACTTCATCGTCCACCAATTTGGTGTTATACAGAATCCCTAAAGTACCCCACATATAAGGCACAGAATAAGTATTATTAGGATCATAAGCTAAGTTTTTAAAATTGCTATCAATGTATTTTGCATTTGGAATATTGTCAAAATTTAAAGGTAAAAGCTCATCTTCTGCAATCAGTTTCTCAATCATATAATCGGAAGGTATCAGAATATCGTAATCCACAGCCTTTGATTTATATTTAGCATACATGGCCTCATTAGAATCAAAAGGCTCATAAATCACCTTGATACCTGTCTCTTTGGTGAAGAGTTCAAGGGTGTCTTCAGCAATATAGTCTCCCCAGTTATAAACATTGATAGTTGTCCCTGCAAAAGGTTTGTCGGGGTTAGTCCCCACATTGTTGCCACAACCTGTCAATATAAGCATCAAGGCAACTACCATAATTATGCTTTTTTTCATATATTCATTCCTCCTAATTTCTTGCTCTGCCTTTCAGAACGTTTGTTTATAATCAATAACAATATCATTATTGCTAAAAACAGCACAGTAGATATCGCATTAATTTCAGGCTTAATACCTCTTCGAGTCATAGTATAAATGGTTATAGAAAGGTTTGTCACCCCTCCACCGGTTGTAAAATAACTTATAACAAAATCATCTAAGGAAAGAGTAAATGCCAATAAAAATCCTGTAATAATATTGGGCATTATCTCAGGAATAATCACTTTGCGTATAGCTTCCATCGGATGAGCTCCTAGATCTAATGCTGCCTCGTATGTGAATTTGTTCAAAGAACTAAGCTTTGGCAATATACTCAATATAACATAGGGTATATTGAAGGTTATGTGGGCTATTAGCATCGATGCAAAACCAAGCTTCAATCCAATAGCTACAAAGAACAATAAGAAGGCTATACCCGTTACGATATCTGCATTCAACACCGGCATATAAGTCACATTTAAAACCAATGACTTTGACTTTTTTCTCATTACATGAATACCAATAGCAGCTAAAGTACCTATTATTGTAGCTATGACGGATGCTAACAACGCTATTAACAAAGTATAGTAAAGAGCTTTAGAAATCACTGGATCATGTAGCATAGTTTTATACCATTTTAGTGTAAAACCTCCCCATTTGGCCCTAGACTTTGAGCCATTAAAGGAAAACACCATCAAAGTCAATATTGGGGCATATAGGAAAACCATAATAAGACCTAAATAGATTCTTTCAACACCCTTTTTTACCATATGCCCGCACCACCTTCCATTTCACCATCATTCCTTTGTATTATACTCATAGATATCAATATGATAATCATCAATACAAAGGAGAGAGCTGCTCCAAATCCCCAATCATAAGTCATCAAAAACTGTTGTTCAATCATATTACCTATCAAGTTAACTTTACCACTGCCCAATAAATTAGGGATTACAAAAGATGTCATTGCCGGCATAAAAACCATAGTGATGCCGCTCATAACACCAGGCATACTCAGTGGGATAGTGACTTTTAGCAATCTCTTCATATCATTAGCACCTAAATCATATGCAGCCTCCATAACGGACTTATCGATTTTTGCCAGTGCGTTATATATAGGCAATACCATAAAGGGTAAAAAGTTGTAAACCATGCCAAGAATAATAGCCTTCGGTGTCCCAATAACATCTAGAACAGGCAAATGCAATGCTCTTAAAACAGTATTTATAAGACCATTATTAGTCTCTAACAGTGATAACCAAGCATAGGTTCTAAGTAGAAAGTTCATCCACATAGGTAAAATAAAAATGAATAACATTGCTGAACCTCCACTACTACGCTTAATCAAAATCAAAGCCAAAGGGTATGCTAGCAGCAAACAAATCACAGTAGATATGACAGCATATAATAAAGATTTTCCAATGGCCACCATATATATCCTATCAAAAGACTTCATCATGTGCTCTAATGTAAATCTAGTACCACTTGAATCACTCACTGTAAAAGCGTAATAAAAAATCATCAATAGAGGAATGACAATAAAAATCACCATCCAAATCAAATAGGGGGTAGCCAACCATTTTCTATTCATGTACCTGTCTCCTCCATCTTCTTCATAATGTGGATATCAAAAGGAGCCACATTTATACCAACCTTCTCACCGAGTTTGAAATTCTTCGTGTTTTGTATTACCCATTCAAAGCCTTCTGTCATAACGCAAGTTTCGTAGTGGACGCCTTTAAAAATACAGGACGTCACTTCTCCGTTTACGGTCTTTTCTGTTGGTGCCAATAACTTGATGTCTTCTGGTCTAACAACAACGTCCACCTTCTCATCAATGGCAAAACCTTTATCCACACATTCATAGACACGACCAAAAATCTCAATTAGTCCATCTCGCTTCATGATACCTTTGATAATGTTGCTCTCACCAATAAAATCCGCAACAAAAGCATTCACCGGTTCATTATAAATATCCTCAGGTGTACCCATCTGTTGAATAACGCCGTTGTTCATAACTACGACCGTATCACTCATGGTAAGAGCCTCTTCCTGATCGTGAGTAACATAGACAAAGGTAATCCCCAGTTCCCTTTGAAGGGTCTTCAATTCATATTGCATCTCTTGACGCAACTTTAAATCTAAAGCCCCAAGGGGTTCATCCAGTAACAGTATTTCCGGTTCATTAACAATCGCTCTTGCAATAGCAACCCTTTGCTGTTGACCACCAGAGAGCTGATCAATCTTTCTCTCCTCGTATCCGGTCAAGTTAGCTTGCTTCATGACTTTTTGAACCTTTTCTTTGATCAGATTTTTGTCCATCTTCTTGATATTTAACCCAAATGCAACGTTTTCAAATACATTTAAATGAGGAAAAAGTGCATATTTTTGAAACACTGTATTGACGTTTCTCTTATAAGGAGGTACATTGCTGATATCCTTTCCCTGATGCAAGATACTTCCTTCGTCGGGTTTTTCAAAACCACCAATTAGCCTTAAAGTTGTTGTCTTGCCACATCCACTAGGACCAAGCAAGGTAAGGAATTCATTCTTTACCACATCTAAAGTTAGATTCTTTAAAATCACTTGATCGTCGAAGCTTTTTGTGATATTCTCCAGTCTAATAATAACATTCTTTCCCATGATAACCTCCTAAAAAGTTGGGGGCGTACTGACCCAAATCACTTGTGCCTCACTTTTTCCCACATTTACTATATAATGCTTCATCGTCGACTCAAAATAGAAGGACTCTCCTTTTCTGACCCGATGACATTCACTGCCTATGTGGACATCAATGGTTCCTTTTACCACATAGCCAAACTCTTCTCCTTCATGGGGTTGATCCACTAAGGACTTTCCCCCCGCCAATATAGTCATACGAATAGGTTCCATCGCATTCTTCTGAGCATTAGGCACAACCCATTCGATGGTGTTTTTCAACTCGTCATCGGTTTTACTGAAATAGTCCTGTTGCTTAAATACAATCTGTTTATCCTCAAAATCACTAAAAAAAGTCTTCAAATCAGTACCAAGACACTGAAGTATATCCATCAACGTCGTAATAGACGGAGAAGTAACATCGTTTTCAATCTGGCTGATAAAACCTTTTGACAACTCTGCACGATCAGCCAACTCTTCTTGCGTCATTTGATTGGTGATTCTAAGTTGCTTGATCTTTGTCCCAATCTTCATAATTACACATCCTATTTAATATTGTATCGTTTTTCCAAATTAAGTTTAACTAAACTTTTAGTTTACTTATAGTAAACTTCTAGTATTAATTATATGGATAAAAACTCTTTTGTCAAGATGTTTTTTCTTTCTTTTTTATGTAGGTAAAAAAACTATATAACTCGCCTAAATAAGCTTTTCCATCTATGGAATATCCTATTCTGAGACAAAAAATGACCGACTGGTTATACCAACGGTCATTTTTATATTATTTTTTTAAAAATACAGTTTCAAACAACAATATATAATTCCTCTAAAAAAGTTTGTTTTTTTTTAAAACTTTTTTACCACACATAAGTTATATCAATGCTTAAAAGGAGAATTCAGGATTCAGAATATTTGACCAAACTTTAAGCTGACTAAATAGCATTTGACATAATTCTGAATTCTATGGCTCTGAATTCTTGCGGCTTTGCCGCGGTATGTTTCTCTTCACTAATGATATTGCATCTATAATGTAACAATAATTATAGCATATCAAAAAAACTCATTTGATTGCTTTCAGGAAGCCCTCTTAGGCAACCTAATTTCCGGAGTGAATCAATAGTTGAATTTCCAACTTTAGCCCTTGTCTTTAAATCATCTATGGAACTAAAGGGACCACCCTCCTTTACAGCATTAAATATACCTTCTGCTGCCACATTTCCCATACCAGATATACTGTTAAGAGGAGGCCTTAAGCTATCGTCCTCTATAAGGAAATTGGTAGCATGGGATTTATGCAAATCTATTGGCAAGAACTTAAAGCCTCTTTCATACATTTCCAATACCAACTCCAAATCATCATACATATCTTTATCCTTATTTGCTGCTTGATTTCCCTGCATTTCGATTTCCTTCATCTTTTGTTTGACAACCTCTTTTCCATTAATCATAAACTCTGCATCAAAAGCTTTTGCTCTTATAGAAAAATAGGCTGCATAATAGGCTAAGGGTATGTGCACCTTAAACCAGGCTATTCTAAAAGCCATCATAATATACGCTGCTGCATGTGCCTTAGGAAACATATATTTTATCTTTTTACAAGATTCTATATACCATTCGGGCACCTCATGTTCCCTCATCATAGTCTCATATTCCGGCCATTTTGGTTCCTTAAGTGCTTTTCCCTTACGAACCGTCTCCATTATCTTAAAGGCGGCATTTGGGGGAAGCCCCTTTTTTATGAGGTAAACCATAATATCATCCCTTGTACAAACTGCCTCACTTAATTTTACCGTACCTGCGTCAATCAAGTCCTTTGCGTTTCCAAGCCAAACATCGGTACCATGTGAAAGACCAGATATACATATTAAATCTGCAAATTGCTTTGGCATTGTATCTAATAGCATTCCCCTTACAAACTTTGTGCCGAATTCAGGAACACCAAAGGTGCCTACCTTTGAGTTAATCTGCTTTGGGGTTACTCCTAAAGCTTCCGTTGACGAAAATAAAGACATGGTCTTTTTATCATCCATAGGTATAGTTTTAGGGTCTACTCCGGTAATATCCTGAAGCATTCTGATCATTGTCGGATCGTCATGCCCGAGAATATCTAGTTTTAATAAGTTTTGGTCTATTGAGTGATAGTCAAAATGTGTAGTTATTATATCTGAATTGGGATCATCGGCAGGATGCTGTACCGGGCAGAATTCAAATATTTCTCTTCCTTTAGGTACAACTATTATTCCTCCAGGGTGCTGTCCTGTAGTTCTCTTTATACCAGTACAACCTTTTGCAATCCTCTCAATTTCAGCTTTATTAATTTGAATATTCCTCTCCTCATAATACTTCTTAACATAGCCGAAAGCTGTCTTATCTGCAATAGTACCAACCGTTCCCGCCTTAAAGGTTGTACCCTTTCCAAATATAACTTCTGTATATTTATGTGCTTTTGCCTGATATTCTCCAGAAAAGTTTAAATCTATATCTGGCTCTTTATCTCCATCGAAACCTAGGAAGGTCTCGAAGGGAATATCTATTCCATCCTTTGCAAGCTGTTCTCCGCAAACGGGACACGGCTTGTCTGGCAAGTCAAAACCATTGTTATAGCCGTAATCTGTAAAATCCGAGTATTTGCAACTAGGACATCTATAATGGGGTGGTAAAGCATTAACTTCGGTTATACCTGTCATATATGCTACCACAGAGGATCCTACAGACCCTCTTGAACCCACCAGATAACCGTCCTCATTTGACTTCCACACCAGCTTTTGGGCAATTATATACATAACTGAGAAGCCGTTTTTAATAATAGAATCAAGTTCCCTATCTAGCCTTTGCTGAACAAGCTCAGGTAATGGATCTCCATACAGCTCATGAGCCTTACCAAAAGTAATATCCTTAAGAGTCTGCTCACAGCCTTCAATATGCGGAGGACATTTCTCGGGTGAAATAGGGCTTATCTGCTCACACATATCAGCTATTTTATTTGTATTTGTAACTACTACTTCGAAGGCTTTTTCCTCTCCTAGATAAGAAAATTCCTCAAGCATCTCCTTTGTAGTTCTTAAATATAAAGGAGCTTGATTGTCTGCATCATCATAACCTTGACCTGCTTCAAGTATTCGCCTGTATATCTCATCCTCTGGGTCTAAAAAATGTACATCTCCGGTAGCAACTACAGGCTTATTTAGTTTTTCACCAAGTGCAACAATTTTTCTATTTATTTCCTTTAGGTATTCCTTGTTGGGAACTTCTTCTTTTCTTACTAGATAATCATTATTGCCTAAAGGCTGAATTTCAAGATAATCATAGTCTTTTGCTATAGCCTCAATTTCCTCCTCGGATTTTCCAAGCAAAATTGCCTGGTAAAGCTCTCCTTCGCTACAAGCACTACCAATTATTAAGCCTTCAGAGTACTTTCTATATAAGCTCTTTAATATTCGCGGTCTTTTGAAAAAATAATCTAAATGCGAATAAGAAACAAGCTTGTATAAGTTTTTAAGCCCCACGTAATTCTTTGCCAATATTATCGCATGGTAAGTTCTAAGTTTTTTATACTCTGCTTTCTTTGAATCTTCATTAGAGCCATATATATCAATATCTTTAAGAGTTTGTGCACCTCTTTCCTTCAGCATATCAAGCATAATATTAAATACCTTGACAGTAGTATCTACGTCATCTAAAGCCCTATGTGCAACCTCAACCTTTATACCAAGATTTTTAGCTATTCTTCCTAGTTTATAGGTCTTATAATCGGGAAAAAGATCTCTAGCTAGGGATAAGGTATCTAAATATGTAAAATCAAACTCATAGCCTAGTTGCTTCGCATTATGCTTTAAGAAACCAATATCAAACTCCGCGTTATGAGCTACTAAAACGCTACCTTCAATAAACTCTAAAATTTTAGGAAACACCTTATCTATAGTTTCTGCATCCTGTACCATGTAGTCAGTTATATTGGTAACCTCCACAACTCTTGCCGGAATTGGCTTTTCAGGATTTACAAAACAACTGAATTCATCTATTACCTTTCCATCTTTGAGTTTCATAATGCCTATCTCAGTAATTTTTTCTGTTACTGGTGAAAAACCTGTAGTTTCTAAATCTAGAACACAATAAGTAGTATCAATGCTCTGTCCTTTCATATTTGTTACGGATGGTTTTTTATCTGGTGCTAAATAGGCCTCAACACCATAAATAACCTTCATGTCAGGATTGTTTCTTCCAAGGAGTTTATGAGCCTCAGGGAAAGCTTGTACTACACCATGGTCTGTGATAGCTATTGATTTCATGCCCCAACTCATGGCTCTTTTAATTAATGCCGAAGCACTTGACATAGCATCCATCTGACTCATCTGTGTATGCATGTGCAATTCAACTCTCTTAACCTCTGAATCATCCTGTCTCGTAACCTTCTTTAAACCATCTATTTCGACTATTGTATTTGCAACAAACTCCACCTCACCGGAAAACTTACTATTGCTGGCATTTCCGGCAAGTTTGACACCTTTGGCTTTTTTAAGTCTAGTTAAAACTTCTCCATCTTCACCAGGTTTTATGAAAGCTTTACAAGTCATTGAGCTAAAACCATCATATAGGGCAAAGGAAATTAAGGTTTTTCCACTTTTTAACGCCTTAGCTTCAATATTTGATATTTCCCCGGCTATTGCTACTCTTCCCTCATCGGGAACAATGTCAGTAATCTTTATGACAGATTCCTTAATATTGACATTCCTGCCTAATATTAAAGGTGTATTTTCTTTCTTTTCATCGTTTACAGTAGTCTTTTCTATAATCTGTGGTGCTTGCTTTGATGTCTCATATATAACCTTCGCTTGTTCCTTGACAAGCTGTTTCTCCCTATCACGATTGTCCTCTATTATTCTTTTTAGTTCGTCGGCACACACTCTGTCAACGAAATTTATTCTATATTCTGTGCCATAGAGTTTTTTTATTTCCTTGGATATTTTTTTATCATAACCCATACTTGTTAAAAGGCATGCTGCTGCGATTTTGAAATTAAAATTAATAGTACTATCCTTAACTTCAAATTCGGTATCTTTAATAACTGCTTTTAATAATGGATGCTTGGTGGACATAGAATATATAATATCTTTAATTTCCTTTTCTATGGGTTTTTTATCTATACCCTCAGCATATTCCACACTAATTTCCGAATCATTTATAGAAAATCTTTTTTTAATAAAGGCATTAAGACCTTCAATCTCCTTAACATTTATGTATTTATCAGAACTTAGTTTAATCTCCAGCACTTTACTTTTCTTTTTAAGTACCGCAGCTTGAACAGTTGCTGTGCTTATATTGCCATCTACTTTATAATCGCTGAAAATTTCATTTATTTTTCTTAAGTTACTTTCCAAAGCTCTTCCTCCAATGATTCTAATATAACATTATTATATAAGACCGGCTTATGTTTGTCATGTATGAAATGTAATAACCTTTGCCAGCAAAAGAAATAAAGCCACTAAAATCAGTGACTTTACAATATCATTCCTTACACCAATAAGAAATTTTATTTAAAAAATACAGTCTATAGCTTTACAGTGTCATTCCAATAATCGCTTGAAATAACAAGGCGCTCACCCGATAAGTCAAGGTTCCGGTTTATATCTTTTACATAACAAAGCACTTCTTGCCGAATATAATCACTGATTTTTACCCATTCTATCTTCCAATCGTCACTCCCTTTTTTAAAGAATTCAAAAGATTTGATGGAAGACTTTTTAACCGGCATAGGCATATAAACATTGAAAGTGTCAACATCTCCTCTTTCAAAATCATTGTGCCAATCTGTATTAAGATAAACCCTGTATTTGTCATTGCTATATGGATTGGAGGGATCACTGTTGTCAAATTTTATCTCTAAATATACATTATCATCGGTACCCGACCATAAATCATTACTTGTTTTGATCACTACCTCGAATGCTTTGATACATGAGTCATCGTCTCTATTAACAAAATTATCCATATAACTTCTATCAAACGGGATAAGGCTCCATTCTGATGTAACATTTTGGCTAAAGTTCCGATGTGCCATACAAATTCCGGTTCTGCTATCGCTTACAGTTATGTATTCAGGTTTCCAATCACTTCCACCTTCTTTTTTAATGTAAAAATTTTTAATTTCATTATAATCTACAGGATTTCGAATTACAAAGGAATATGTATCGAGATCTCCCATTTCAAAATCATTGTAACCGCTTTTATCCAGCATCTTTTCTACATTTCCCTGAGTTGTCTCCATTTTAAATATAACATCTCCGTCGGTTCCCGAACCGAAATCACTGCTGGTTCTGATAGTAACCATAAGTCCCGATATAGTATTAATTCTCGTGATACCATCTTCCAATTGGCTATATGCCTCCTCAATATAGGCTAAGAGTCCTATGTCAATGATTTTTTCACTAGTAAGTTTTACATTGGATGCTTTTGCAAGCATAATGCCGGTTCTTACATCAATTACATATATATTCTCTGCTATCCATTGATCCTTGCCTGCAAGACGAAGCGTAAAAGATTTTATGTTTGACAAGGGCACCGCCGATGGCAAAATATAATTCACATACGCACAACTTCCCGGTATTACCAGCCCCATCATTCCTGTGTTCACTTGTACTTCATAGCCCTTATCTGCCGTTTCTGTCATGTTACGTCTGGTTTTTAAGCCAAAGAACACTTTGCTTGCAGTGCCTGCGTTTGATGACTTTGCAGTGGTAACAATAATCTTAATCTCATGCAACGACCACTGCAAGGTATGTTGTTTAAGTTTAATCTCCGTTTTTTTGTATGCCGGCTCACCTTCCTTTGGCTTTTCATAGTACCTGTCTATTATTTTGTTAATGTTGTCAGTTCCGATAAGACATAGTTTTCCCATGTTCAAGCATCGTTTAAATTCCAGAAACGGTTGATCAAAGCAATCCTTCTTTTTCCAAAAACCGCCCCACTCCTTCTCCAATGTTTGATCAAGATTATCCAAGCCCAGTGAAAGAAACAACTTTGATGGATTAATAAAATGGTCCACAATGCTATCCATAGCCTCGTCATAATCATCTATGTATTTTGGATCTCTGCCGGTTATATATGCTGCAATAGGACGAACATAAGGAAAAAGTATTTTCTTCTTAATCCACTCCTTAATCTCTTCGGCTATGATATCAAAGGGAGGAATTGAAATGTCAGATATTACATCTGCTGCTGAAGAAACAAATTCCCACGTATTTCTTGCTAATTCCGAACTACACAAATAATTTGCCAGCAAATCAATAAAATCCGATTCATAGTCAGACCATGCAGTGGACACACCTTTGTCAACAGCTCTCTGTGCGAATTCTCCCCAGGTCTTCAACCACATCTCTATATACTCTTCTCTTTCGGTTATATCACTAAAAGATACTGATCCTCCTACAGCATTCTTTGCGAGCAGTGCTTCATAATAATATACAAAACACTCTAAAAAGTTGAAATCTGTCAGTTCTCCTAGTGAAAACCCGGGTTTCCCCTTCAATACATTTGTCTTTATAACTGCATCGCGCGTCGCAAAACAAGTGCGAAGGAAACTTATAGGAATATCAATACGGAAATCATCCTCCGGCTTGTCATTGCTTATCAAATTATCGAGATGGCTTTCTATTGCAAGATGTATTATGATAATTCTAACTTTTTTAAATATAGGATTACTAAGGCTGATTTTTTTCCAATCATCAACCGCATTTATAATACTAGAAATATCAGGGAAAGGACCACCAGCATAATCATTGACATAATCATGAGTAAACATATCACCTGCATAATGTATCATAAACCCCAGATAAAATGCCAATGCCTCATTAAACTCATTATCTCCCGGAGAGTAAGTTAAAAGCTTCTCCTGCATATAAGGCAACCATTTACCGGAATCCTTCGGATGTATCCAAGACTGCCCTTCAAAAACATCAGGAAAGAAGTCGGGACCTACTGAACCTCCGCGAAAATATGTGGGACAATTTTTTATAGCTTTATAAAACATATCCGGTATTTTATAAGGCTTTTTTACCATTCTGCCATTCTCATACTCTTCAAGTATAAGGTACCCATTATTTTTTATCAGCTCATCTCGAAGAAAATTTGCTGATAATATATGTCCTTTTGATTTCATATATCCCACCCCCATATATTAGTTTCTTTATTTATCTAATCCCATTAGTCTTGCAAAGAAATTGTTTTTGATTCCGTTATTTTTATTAAACCAGAATTCTTCATTTTCCCACTGTCTAAAACCCTTTCTATCCGATTCACGTTTGTTTCCATCCAAGCTGTACAGAGAATCAATCACCTTAGAATCGAGCGGCATGCTTTTTGCACTTGTCGATTTCTTGTTATCTAGGATCGTCCCCCCATTTCGAAGCAATTTCTTAACTGTTTCAATTTCCTTATTGCATTGCTCATGACTTGCAAATCCCATACTGTTTGCTAGCAGTTTTCTATTTCGAGCAAGCACATCGAAATAATACCGATTGTTTCTTTTGCATACCGCTACCGAACCGGCTTTTTCTGAAAAAACACGTTGCAAAATCAAAATACCATTAGTAGCACTCCGGCGACTCTTATACGAATCTGATTCCATAATCAACTGTCCCTCCGTCGTATGAATGGTAAAATAATAGCTACCAGCTGTTCTTTCTTCTCTTACAACTCCAACCCAACAGCTCATAATGCCTCCTTTCTGCCTTCTCGGCAAATTAGATAAGATTGAGATATAAGTTCATTTTATTGCGGTAATACTCCTATAAATTAATGCTTTGTAATAAGCTAAATTACTTCGAAAATAATATTTCTTATTGCTTGAATTTATTATTTAAAAACTAAATTATTGATGGTTAACAAACTGAATTGCTTATCATGACTTTTCTTAATAATAATAATAATGATAATTTATTCTACCATAATCTTCTTTTTAATAAAATCTATTTTCAAGAAATTTGTTAAAATATTTCATATAAAAACTACGGAGCAAAGATCATAGATTACCTCCGTTTTTGCCTCTTTCACGTAATTCAAAAGTGGCGTAAAAAAATAAAGCCACCGAAATCAGTGACTTTATTTTGAGTTCTATCAAATTAAAATTTGTTATTCTTATTAAGTGTTCAACTGAATAGTATCCAGTCTATATCCAATTGGTTACCAATCTCTACCCAAAATTGTGGGGAGTTTATTTCTATACTCGGACGAGCTTATAAAAACCTTCAACAGATTAGTGAGTTTAATAACTTTCTGAATATTTCAACACATGCTTTATATTTTACATCAATAAGAAATTCCATTTTGTAAAAATGTGCCTTTTTCTAAATCATCGAAGGCTTTATTCAATTCTTCCTTTGTATTCATAACTATAGGACCTCCCCAAGCTATCGGTTCACTTAGAAGTGTCGAACTAATAAATAAAACTTGGGCATTATCATGTGCTGCCTTGATCTCTACATAGTCGCCAGGAGTAAGTTTAACCGCTGTCTTTTCCTTCACTAGCTCCCCACTGATAAATACTTCTCCTAAAAGGGTAAACATCATAACAGAACGATCTCTTTCTGTATTCAATACAATAGATGCCTTTGGGTTGAGGTGTAAATCGTAATAATCTAGGGGAAGGTATTTGCTCAAATATCCTTTTCTCCCTTCAAATTCACCAGCAAGTAGTCGCAACTTGGCATTTTCCAACTCTATTTCTTCAATCTCAGAATTCTTGATACTGTGATAAGCCGGAGGAACCATTTTATCCTTTGCAGGAAGATTAAGCCAAAGCTGTACACCAAGCAATCTTTCAGATGCAGGCAGTTTCTCTTCGTGTAAAATACCCGATCCAGCTGTCATCCATTGGACTTCTCCTTCACCTATCGTATCTTCATTGCCTAAACTGTCCTTATGCGTCATATAACCACGATACACATAACTAATCGTTTCAATTCCTCTGTGTGGATGCATTGGAAAACCTGCTGTGTAATCATCGGGGTTTGTACTGTCAAAGGAATCAAGCATTAAAATCGGATCGTATTGCTGAACAGTTCTAGTTCCTAAAACTCTGACCAAGCTTACACCTGCACCATCCTGTGTTCTATAACCTGTAACCTGTTGACTAATCTTTCTTTCCATAAATTCATCAACCTCTCTTTCTGATAATATCCCAAATTCATGCAGTACCGACCTCTTAAATTCTATTATTACCACAGCCAATCTTTTCGAAACAATATACTTAAGGATAGTTATTGGCGAGTACCTAAAATACTCACAAAACCCTTCTAAAGCCCCACTAATTCCAAGCGATATACTACACAGGTTTAAATGAAATCTTATACTCTTTTATTATAAATAATGAGCTATCCACTATTTACTTAGTGCAACAGCTCATTAATTACGTACAGCTACTCTTTAGTATTTACTTTTTAATTTCTTGATAAATAGGAGCCTTCTTTAACCTTTTAGCCCATTAATTCTTTTTAGGAAATTCGCTCTTCATACCTATTAAGACCTGTCTCATATACGCAAAATCCATTGAATCAATTTCCCCATTTCCATCAACATCCGCCGCCAACTTACCAAATTCAGATGGGAAACTATCAATCATTCCTAATAAATACATTCTTAAGAAACCAAAGTCAATTGAATCAAACTCATTGTCTCCATTTAAATCACCAACAACGTACTTGTCGGATGTAGGTGTAGGAGTAGGCACAGGCGTATTTGACACTGAAGTGTTATATAAATTAGGGAAATTACCTGACATATATAACAATGTAAGCATTCTTAAAGTATTTCCATAATAATCATGAGGTGCTGTATCCTTAACATTCACAGTCTCATCAAACATTCTCTGACCAAAACTCAGATCCTCGCCTGTAAGATAGCTAGTAGCAGTTGTACAAACAAATGTAGCATTATGATATTGTCCTAGCTTTTGACCTGTTAAAGAATAACCATCTACAATATTTTCAGGACCGATAGTTTTAAAGAAATCAGAAACTTTGTCACAATAAGCCTTAGCTTTTTCTGTACCATACCAAGAATAATCAAGTGCAATCCTCCATGGCATACGTGCTGCATCATAGCTATACTCGTACTTACTTGTACCGTTCCATACCGCCAACCTCTGTTCTGTTCCATCTGCTTTACACCAATCAGGTACAAGTCCAGTGTTATTATTGAATTTTCCAATCTGGTCTAAAATTTCATAAGACTTATCCGCCACTTTTAACCAATCTCTATTACCTGTAAAATCTGCATAAATTCTATACCAAGCCGGTGCAAAATAGCAAGGATTAAGTGCATCCGATCCTCCCCAATTACCAGGCTTTAGGACATATGTACCTGGCTCTACACAGTATCTAAACAGGTTGTTTATATAGTTTTTTGCTTCCTGTTCGTAGTTTATAGCACCATTTGAGCCCCATCTTTTATGTGCAAACACAAGTGCTGTTGCCATGTCTTCATCCCCATCAGTTGCAGCTCCTGTTCCGGCAACTTTACCATTTGCGTCAATGGACCAGTCCATAAGTCCAGTATTATTAAAGTATTTTTTAGCGTACCTGTAAAGATCGTCAAATAAATCCCTCTCATTAAAATAAACGGCTAGCAACATACCATAACCCATTCCTTCAGAACAAGTTGTATAATCTTGTGATGACGCAGTTTGTACTCTTCTGTAACCACTTGCTCCACTTGAGGTTATACGGCTACTTTTCCAATCTTCCCATTCTCTGAGCAACATAGCATTGGCCTCATTTGGGTTAGTTGCTAAAGATTTTATACCATACGGATATCCGTTCGAAAATGGTATAGAAGCTGAAGAAGCCGAAGACACACCCGCTAATGATAAACTTGTAAGCATACTTATGACCACCCAAAATAATAATATCTTTTTCACATTTAACTCTCCCTCATAAAATAATAAATAGACCTAATTCTTTAATATTAAAGTATTTTTCTAACTCCCTCCTTTTAAAAAATAAAAAAGTAATGCTAAACCACCACCCAAAACCTTTATTTTCAAATGCCATCAATGAAATCCTATAATACAATTTTACTATGATTAAGCTTTTAAAACAATTACATTCTTAAATACTTCTAAAGTCTTAGGAAGTGCTTTCACATCATAGCGTACCGTATGTAAATGCTCAAATCCCTTTATTATTTATTGACAAATTCAATAAATAAGTTATAATAAAAATAGGTTTATAATAAATATATTTTATTGTAAACCTATTTTTATCGATATTAGAAGAAGGGGTTATGCAATGCAAAATGAAAAGAATCTCGAGTTGTGCAATAAATTTCTTACATTCCTTTTCCATTTGAAGTGTTGGATGAATGCAAATTACATGAAAAAGTTCAATATTAACGGAAAAGGAGACTTTGAACTTACAGAAAGGCAATTTGAAATATTGATTACTTTAAAGTTCTTAAACAATGGAACCATATCCGATTTAGAAGAAAAACTTCATGTTACAAGCAGCAGCCTGTCAACCACCATATCTAAAATGGTTAAACTCGGATACATAAAAAGATCCTATCCAAAAGGTCATGAAGACCGAAGAAAGACCTACCTTAACATTACTGATAAAGGTATAAATATCATTGGTGATGTCCATAAAAGACTCATACATGCCATTGACTATTTTTATGAAACCCTCAAAGATGATCAAAAAAGATTTTTTTCTGATGGCATTGATAAACTAGTCAAAATATTCGAGGATAATGATTAATAATTCTAACTTTTCTCAATAAACACATATTTCTAGGAGGATTAAACATGAAACAATATAAATTATTTATAGTGCTAATAAGTGCTACAATACTATTATCAGCATGTAGTTCCACAAAAAATGACGCAACAACTAATGCTGAAAGTAAGATAATACCTGTCTCTGTAGAACAGGCACAAAAGGGTGAAATTAGTACAAGCTTTCGATATAGTGGAACACTTAAGACAAACAAGCAAGTTATGGTTGTAAGTAAGGTTCCCGGTAGAGTCAAACAAATATTCTTTAAAGTCGGTGATACGGTCAAAGAGGATGATATCTTATTTTCTGTAGATGACAAAGATATACAAGATTCCATAAAAAGTTTGGAATTACAGTTAAAATCATCTCAAATTGCTGTGGATATGGCACAAAAGGCCTTAGCCTCTTCAAAAGGAAGTATGCTTGAACAACAGCTAACTCAAGCAGAAACCTCACTAAAAACTTCAGAATTACAGTATAATAATGCAAAAAAAAGCTATGAAGATTCAAAAATCTTATATGAAGCTGGTTCTGCTTCAAAACAGCAATATGACCAAGCTAAAACTGCTTTTGAGGCAGCAGAAATATCTTTTAATGCCGCTCAGCAAGCTTATGACTTACTAATTAATAAGACTTCTCAAGAAAACATCGACAGAGCTAAAGATCAATTAAATCAAGCTATAGCCACTAAAGAGAATGTTGAATTCCAATTAAAAAAAGCAAAAGAAAATCTAGCCGAAACCGATGTCAAAAGCCCTATAAGCGGAGTAATCAGTAGTAGGACAATTGAAGAAGGCGAAATGGTCGGTAGTACAAGTGTTCCCTTTATCGTGGTTCAAATTGACCCAGTAGTCTTAGCCGTGAATATCTCCGAGCAGATGCTAGGGAGTATTAAAGAAGGCGACTATGTTAATGTAGTTATTGGAGCTATAAAAGACAAAACCTTCACCGGAAAAATTAGATCTATCGCTCCTGTTGCTGATGAAAGAACTGCAACCTATCCTGTTGAAATAGAAATTGAGAATAAAGACAACGAACTTAAGGCCGGTATGTTTGGCGAAGTTAACTTTATAACTAATAAGCAAGAAGATGTTATTGTTGTCAAAAGAGAGACCCTCATTGAAAAAGATAATAAAACCTTTGTTTTCACCATCACTGAGGATAATAAAGCAAAACTAATCGAAGTTGAGACAGGAATTGATAATGGTAAAGAAGTTGAAATAACAAAGGGACTAAATGTAGGTCAATCTATCATTGTTAAAGGGCAAGACTATTTGATAGATGGCGATAATATTAAAATCAGTGCAGAATAAGTATAAGAGGAGACTTAGTTATGAAATTAACAAAAATATCAATACAACGTCCTGTAACCACTATAATGATTATGCTTATAGTAATACTCCTAGGTGCTATCTCAATGGCACGGCTCCCTGTTGATTTATTTCCCGATATGAGCTTACCCTACGCCATTGTTTTGACAAGTTATGACGGTGCCGGTCCAAGAGAGATTGAAACCTTACTTACAAGACCTTTAGAAGGTCAGCTTGGTACTGTAAGCAATTTAAAAAGTGTTAGTTCTACTTCATCCAACGGCTCTTCAATGGTCGTGTTGGAATTTAATGCAGGGACAAATATGGATTTTGCTACACTAGACATTCGAGAAAAAATTGATATGATAAAAGGCTTCTTACCTGATGACATAGGAGAGCCTATGGTAATCAAGATAGATCCAAATATGATGGCATCTATGGAAATCGGAATAAGTGGAAGCTATGATTTAGCACAATTAAATCAAATAGTAGAAGATAGAATTATTAATAGACTTGAAAGAATATCCGGTGTAGCCTCAGTTGGCATAAATGGAGGTCAAGAAAAGGAAATTCAGATCACCTTAGACTCATCAAAACTAAAAGGTTACAATATTACTCCATCAACCATAGCCTCCATATTAAGAGCTGAAAATATTAATCTTCCCGGTGGAGAGATAAAGCATGGTAACAAAACCCTTACCCTAAGATCAATTGGAGAGTTTAATAGTATTGATGAAATAAGGAATCTTCCAATTCCTTTACCCGGTACAACTATATACCTTAGAGATATTGCTACTGTAGAAGAAACTTATAAAGAAATGAAAAATTTCTCATATATAAATGGAAGACCTAGTGTTAATCTGTCCATCCAGAAGCAGTCCACAGCTAACACTGTTGAGGTTTCAAAAGCTGTCCATAAGACCTTAGATGAGATAAGCAAAGATATGAAAGAACTTGAAATCACACTAATAACTGATAGTGCTAGATTTATCCAGTCATCTATAAGTAATGTTGCCTCTTCTGCGATTATTGGAGGTATTTTAGCAATACTTATACTCTTTGTTTTCTTAAGAAATGTCAGAAGTACCTTGATTATTGGTATATCAATTCCTGTATCTATAATTAGTGTATTTTCATTGATGTATTTTGGCGGTCTAACACTTAACATAGTGTCTTTAGGTGGTCTTTCCCTGGGAGTAGGTATGTTGGTGGATAATTCTATTGTTGTTTTGGAAAATATATATAGATTCAGACAGAATGGTTATAGCAGTAAAGAGGCCGCAGACCAGGGAGCTTCTGAGGTTGGGTTGGCAATTCTAGCTTCAACCCTGACTACAGTAGCTGTATTTTTGCCTGTTGTTTTTGTTGAAGGTATTGCAGCAGATGTTTTTAAAGACATGGCATTAACCGTTACCTTTTCCTTGCTTGCTTCATTAATTGTTGCCTTAACTGTTGTTCCTATGCTGTCTTCAAAGCTACTAAAAGTTGAAACAAGCCAAAAAATTGCCATAATTTCGAAAGTGAGCAATATCTTTGATAAAGGCTTGAATAATATTGATCTTCAGTATAGAAAACTGCTTAATTGGTGTATTCATCACAGAAAATCAACGGCGATTATTACTTTAGTAATTTTTCTAGCCTCACTTGCATTAGTGCCCTTTGTTGGTATGGAATTGATGCCAAGCACTGATGAGGGAGAATTTGCGGTGTCAATTAGCTTGCCTAAAGGTACTATTATTGATGAAACCTTTGAAATAGTAGATCAAGTGAAAAAAAGAATTAAAGAAATTGCAGAAGTGAAACAAATCTCTTATTCTGTTGGTGGTTCAAATATAATGTTAGGTGGCGATTCATCAGCAAATGCTGCTAATTTTAGTGTCTATGTAGGAAAAGTAAACGAACGAAAAAGAGGCATCGATGAAATAGTTAATGATACAAGAAAAAAACTTAGCGATATTTCAGGAGCTGAAATATCAGTAGCTGCCACAAGTTCTTCTATGGGGGTAATGCTGGGTGGAAAACCTATTGTCATACAGATTAGTGGTGATGACCTTTCCGTATTAAATAATATTGCCCTTGACTTAATGCAAACTCTAGAAACCATTCCGGGTTTTATAGACGTTACTTCTTCAGTGGAAGAAGGTTCTCCTGAGGCACAGTTAATTGTTGATAGAAATAAAGCTTCGAGATACGGGCTAAATATGATTACCATAGCAAATGCTCTTCAATCTGCGGTAGGCGGAAGTGTAGCCACTCAATATAAGATTGATGGAACTGAGATTGATGTTAAAATTCAGTATGACAAAAGTGAAATAAGCTACTTACCAGATCTTAATAATATTACAGTGAATACACCTTCCGGTAGCCATGTCAGTTTAGATGAAGTTGCTAGTATTCAAAGAGAATTAGGGCCTGTAAGTATATCTAGGAGTAATCAAAAAAGAACTGTGACTGTTGATGCAGATTTAATAGACATAGATACTGCTACTGCTCAAAAATTAATTGATCAAAGGATGTCTAGCTATAATATGCCCGATGGCTATTCTTATGATTATACAGGGGAAACTGAGGAAATGATGAAATCTTTTGAGAGCTTAGGCTTAGCTTTAATACTTGCTATAGTATTGGTATATATGGTTTTGGCGTCCCAGTTCGAATCTCTGATTCACCCCTTTACCATCATGTTTTCTGTTCCTATATCATTAACAGGAGCTATGTTTGCTCTCTTTATATCAAACATGAACTTAAGTATGCCTGCTTTTATCGGTTTAATTATGCTAGCGGGTATTGTAGTTAATAACGCTATAGTATTAGTGGATTATATTATAATCTTAAGAGGCAGAGGTCAAGAAAGGTCTGAAGCAATACTAAATGCCGGACCTACGAGGCTAAGACCTATTCTAATGACAACATTAACTACTGTTCTTGGAATGATACCTATGGCCTTAGGTATAGGAGAGGGCACAGAATTAATGGCACCTCTAGCCGTAGCAGTTATAGGAGGTTTATCCTTATCCACAGTATTAACGCTTGTAATTATTCCTGTAAACTACTTGATATTTGATGATATTATTATAAAGATTAAAGGTATATTCTTTAAAGATAAGCAAAAAAATAAAAATATGCTACAAATTTAATTAGTCCAACACAACATTACGGGGTATCGAACCCCTTCGGTTTTGCTACTTTCATTTTATTCTAAAGAGCGTAATCAAAAAACTCCTTCCTAGATAGAAATCTCTCTATCTAAGAAGGAGTTTTATAAAATCACTTATATATTAGTCAAACAGCTTTAATGCTTCAATCTCTTTTTCATTTCTTACTAATGGATAATTCTGTTTAATTTCTTCCATGGTTTGTTCGAATATCTGTTTTTGCAATACGGACTTAATTTCATTCTTTTGGTCTTCATAATTAGCTTTCCTGATAAAGTTCATAATATGAAAACCATAAGAGGTTTGTACAATATCCATATCTCCTTCTTTCGCGTTATATGACCACTCTTCAAATTCTGGTACCATTTGGCCTCTTCCAAAAATATATTGTCCTCCCTGTTCTATCGAACCTGGATCTTCGGAATATTCCTTAACCATAGCTTCAAAATCTTCACCTGATTTTGCCTTATTAAGAATTTCCTCTGCAAGTTTTCTCTTTTGAGCAATTTCTTCCTCCGAAAGGGATTGTCCAGTTGCTTGATCTTGCGTAGAAATAAGTATATGCTTTACAACCACCTTATCATAATTATCCTTATTATCTTCATATTCTTTTTTTATATCACTTTCGTCCACTTTAATTGTGTAGGGGAAGCTGGTAGAATAATTAAAATATGCTAGGGCAAATTCCTCATACATTCTTCTATATTCATTTAAAGTTACACCATTTCTTTCTTTCATTACCTTTTCTGCTTTCTCTTTATTCCCGTTTCCTTCATCTTCTATAAATCTCTCGATACTTTCAGCTATATTATCTATATCTTGTTGCGGCAACTTATAATTATCCTTTTTAGCTCCCAGCAAAAGACTTTTTAGCTCGGCTAAATTATTGAATGTTTCATCTATGAGTGCTTCCTTTCTAACCACACCATTGTCTTTTGAATTCCAGAATTTCTTCTTTTCACTAGCACTTTTACCGTCTATACCCTCCTCTTCTTCTCTCTGGGTTTTAGCCAAATCGAGGTAGTACTTAAATTCAAAGGCATATATACTCTCCTCTCCAACTGTACCTACAATACCATATGAATCATAGTCTGCTGGAGACTTTTCGCTCTTATTGCAAGCACAAAGCCCAATAGCTAACGATAAACACAACGCAAAACCTAGGATTTTTTTAAATTTCATAATTAACCTCCATTTTTTTAACTGATTAAAATATTATAAAAACAAAAAAATCAGCCTTTATCCCTCTTACATAAGGCAAGTTTTTTTGTTCCATATACTAAAAACTACTCTTTTTTTTAATTAAGCACTTTCATTAGGAATCAATTTTAATATATGCATTTTTAATTTCTTTAACAAAATTTTTATTTCAATTTAATAGTATTATAGCATATAGCTATATTGTACACAATTATTTAATTCTTTGAGTTTCCCCAAATTTAGTAACAAAAAACTGAGGGATCTTTGAGCTTAAAGGCTTTGAAAATATCAAGTTGTTGTGATGGAGGTGGTTTTTCTA